>Ga0315543_1001029_pt1 | contig 31679 bp, 25 predicted proteins | sample SalMarSW160210MG_2_FD_203098 | JGI IMG/M metagenome (GOLD analysis project Ga0315543, IMG submission 203098) | Salt marsh sediment microbial communities from the Plum Island Ecosystem LTER, Massachusetts, United States - Salt Marsh Sediment SW1601-210 ... | reverse complement strand
GAAACCGAATTCCACGAATGCTTTTGTGGGTTTTGTGCGGATTCGTGCACTTCGTGTACCGTCATGCACTTTGGGGCAAACCTCAGATGCGGGCTGCGTGTTGTTTGCCCGACTGATCCGTGTTACAATATGATGAGGATGTGTTACTGGTAGATACGCCTCTTCAAGCTTAGCGTATAAGAGATAGAAAGGAGGGCGTGTGATGAACCTGCAGGATTTCCCGCGTCCGGCCGATGTCAGTCGTCGAGGGATCCACTGGTCTGCTTCTGTCTTTCACCCCAGCGGCTCTTCTCTGGATTGGTGGATCAATGAGTTGCTGGCCATGAGCATCAAATGGGTCAAGCTGCTTGACGATGGTGGGGGCTCCTCAAAGCACGTCTGTCAGGCATTGTTGGCCAACGGTATCATCCCCGTAGTGCGCATGTACCGCAATCAGCCTAACCCTGGGCACCTCAGCGACGATGAGAGGTCAGCCATTTCTGAACTCGTGGCGCTGGGTGTGAGATACTTTGAGAGTAACAACGAACCCAACCTACCCGTCGAGTGGAAGGAAGGCTCGTGGCAGAGTGGCGGTAGCCCTGAACTGGTAATGGAGCATTGGTTGCAAGACGCCAAAGCGGTTATTCAACTGGGTGGGTATCTGGCCTTTCCAGCCCTGGCCCAGTGCGCCCACCACGGGGAGAGCGGAAGCATCCTCTGGTACATCAATGCTTTCAAATGGCTGGACGAGAATGCTCATGACGATGCTTTGGACGTGTTCAGCAACGGTGCCTGGATTGCGGTCCACAACGCAACCCTAAATCACTGCTACAAGGATACCGATGCACTATGGCACTTTGAGTACCCTTACGACCCGATCTGCCAGGAAGATCAGCCAGGCAAGACGATCATGGATGATGACAACTCTCTGATCGGTCACCGCGTGCCAGCCAAGCTGCTTCAGGATCACTTTGGCCTGCAAGTCCCCATTATCTCCACAGAGGGCGGAGTGTTTGCTCCCAGCGGTGGTTGGGAGCAGTGGGATCCGCGCTATCCCGGTTACGACTACGATGGACACGCTGAGCGAACCGTGGCCATGTTCGAGTGGCTGCGAACCAATGCCGCGGAGCACTTTTTTGCCATGTGCCCCTGGCTCATTGCCAATGAAAGAATGGGGCACCTCGATCCCGCCTGGACTGAGGGCGCGTGGTATCGCATGGACTATGAACTGCCGGTGGTGGCCGCAGTCAAGGCTATGGGCCCGGAGCCTACACCCCCTCCCACCCTACCTCTGGATCAGACGCTTCGCAACGCCGCCTGGAACAGGCGTGGTCTAGCTTACAACCCAGAAGCTGCGTTTCCCAAGTACGCGCGCGAGCACGAGCTGGGATCACCTCTGACACCCGAATTCGATGCCAATTGGGAAGGCAAGGCCTACCGCGTTCAGGGCTTCACTGGTGCCATTATCTACGCAGAAATCGGGGGCTGGGATAATATCCAGAGCCTGAGCTGGTAGTCTGGATGCATAGAACCCAAGAGACACGGTGTGTGCCGTGTCTCTTCTTGACACGAGGGTCGCAGCAAAGAGGCTCAGCGATTTGTGCAGCAAGCAGTATTCCCCCGGGCCCATGACTTCAGGGCCCGCAGCACAGGGTCTGGCACTCTGTCGCCAGTCGCGCGCCGCAGAAATGCGCAGATCTGCTTGACGGTGACACCGCTTTCGAGACAAGCCCGTACTGAATCGGCGTTGATCACATAGCGTGCAAGGCCGTCCTGCTCGTCCCTCCAGTGCGCAAATCGCTCCAACAAGAAGCGATCATACCAGCTACCTTCACGCGGCACACTGACCTGCAGGTTGGGCTGCACGACAATGGGACGCAAAGGGCCTTCACTGACCTCCCGCAGTCCCAAGGTAGCTGCCCCTTGGTTAGTCAACATAAAGCAACAGGCGCGTTCCTGTCCCTTTGGATAACCAACCGCTACCACCCCGAGCCAGAGCAACGGATACTCCAGGAGGTAGCGAATCAATGCACCCTCGACTTTTTCCCAGTTGCTGTAACCCATCAGGTAATGGCCAGTCCGGGCATCGCGAATGTACCAGGAATCATAGTCACCATCTGGCCGCATGAAATCCGCATCAACCTCGTGAACAGACTCCACGAATGAAGGGATGGTCAGCCAGGCATCTACAGGGCACTTGAGCAGGTGGTTGACAACACCTGTTCGTGCCAGGATTTGATCGTTGTGCCAGCCGGTGGCCTCACAGCGCACGTCAGGCATCATGCACAGCTCGTTCCAATTCGAGTCTTCTAGCCACGTGCGATAGAAGGTGCGGCGTCTGGCCAGAGCCCCATCTTTGAGCCAACTGGCCGCCTCGCTGGTGGGGTTCCACAGCCCTTCTTCTCTGCGTATCAGGCACGCTCTTTCACAGACGTGGTGGAGAAATGACAAGCACTGAAGATCCTGTGGATCTGCCAATCTGGGGCGCAAACGGGGGAGCTCGTGCGCTGCCAGTACACCCTTTCTAGCACGCACAGCATTGTTCCGCAAATAACTGAGGATGACGAAGGCATCGTGGGCGAGGGCATCGTGGTCGTCGCGCATAATTGGAGGGCGAGTGGCGGGCTCAATTCTGAAGACGGGCAAAGGCGCGCTCATTTTGGGGAGAGCATCCAGGATCTCCGGCGGGATGAAGAACACTTCGCCATGATGGGTTTCATCCATGCCATATCCACGGTGAAGCAATCCCAGGAACCAGAGCCGCTCCATCGCAGAAGCAGGCTCCCGCCACGCATGTTCCCACTCAAGGCGGCCTGGCCCCAGACGGCGGATGCGGCCATACTTGCGAACCATGACGTGGGCCTTTGCCTGGCCTGTGGCCGAAGCGAAAGCCAGCGCTTCCCGCTCGACGTCGCTCAGGCGCTTCAGGACAAGCGCTATGGCCTCAGCGTCAGTCATCTCCACGACGAGGCGACCCACAATCTCGGGAACCTGTTCGTCCGTCAGGGGAATGCTCCAGCTTTCGGCAATGGCCTCCAGCATGATTCGAGGATATTCAGCTAGACAATCTCTCAAGGATCTTGTCATGGCTGAATTATATACGCGTGCGGCACTTGCAGCAAGGTACGCTGTTTGGAAGATGGCTGAGATGCGCTATAATCCTTGGAGCGCTGGTCACAGTTATCTTGGAGACACACATGGATAGTTTTGGCGCTGTTCGGCTTGTACTCCTATACAGCCTGCTCCTGAACCTACTGGTGACCACAGCGAAGCTTGCGGTGGGCTATACTACTGGCTCTCTGAGCATCATCGCTGATGGTTTTGACTCCCTCTTTGATTCGGTTACCAACGTCATCGGCTTGATCGCCATCTATCTCTCGCGCCAGCCGCCCGACGAAGACCACCCTTACGGACACCGGCGCTATGAGGTCTTGATGACGCTTGCTGTCTCGGCGCTCCTCTTCTTCTCCTGCTACCAGATTCTGCGAAGCGCTTACCAGCGCCTGCTTAACCCCACCGTGCCAAAGGTCACCATCTGGAGTTTCGCTTCGCTGTTCTTGAGCATTGCCATACAGCTATATACATCAGGTTATGAAAAGCGTTGGGGCAAACAACTAAAAAGTGAGTTCCTGCTCGCTGATGCCTCGCATACGCGCGCCGACATCTTTGTTACGCTGGGGGTCATTGGTGGACTTGTTGTGGTCCACATGGGGTACCCAATCGTTGACACTATCCTAGCCGTCGTCATCGCGTTTCTCATCGCCAGAATCGGCATTGACATTATCCGCAGCAGTGCACCTATTCTAATCGATGCTGCTGTACTTGATGTCGCCAGGGTGGCAGCCATTGCTCGGGAGGTGCCCGGCGTCGAGAGCTGTCACCGTATTCGCAGCCGCGGTCAGGAGGACGATATCCACCTTGATTTGCACATCCGTGTTGCGCCAGACATGCCTACGGCACAAGCGCATCTGATTGCGCACCAGGTTCAGCACAGACTGCAGCAGATGATTGAGGGAGTCCGGGATGTCGTCGTGCACATCGAGCCACAACCTGGCACTGCCCATTCGCCACACGGTGATCTGTTCTCCAGTTTAAGAAAGGTGGCCCAGGGCGTGGGTGTCACCATCCACCATCTCAATGCCCATGAGATCAACGGCCAGTACTTCGTTGATTTGCATCTTGAGGTGTCAGATGGACTGACGTTGGGGGAAGCTCACACCCAAGCCAGCGTGTTGGAGGATAGGATCAGGGCAGAGATACCCCAGGTCGGCGAGATCAACACGCACATTGAGCCAGGCCCCGTCACGTATACAAAGTGTGATGTACTGCCGGAGGATTCCCAGATAGCACAAAGGGTACGTGAATTAGCTCACAGTGTGCCAGAAGTACTTGACTGTCACGACGTCAAAGTGCACCAGGTAGGTGACGAACTCTTTGTGACCATGCATTGCGCGCTGGACGAGCACCTGCCAATCGCTCAGGCCCATGACATAGCAACGCTGATTGAAGACCGCCTGAGACGAGAATATCCGGGCATCGCGCGAGTGTCTGTACACGTGGAACCCGCCACAGCAGACATGCCTTCCGCCCAGGCCGAGTGAGAGCATTTATGAGTCAATGGTTGGACAAACATCGAGCAATCCTTGCTGCGATTGCATTACTGGGCCTGGTATCCGCCACCATTCTGGGCGTTGTGCTTTTCACCGTCAGAAAATCAACTCCAGCGCCCATCGTCATCAGCCAGATTACGCCCCTTCCCACGCAAACCAGGGCACCAACAGCCACGCCCGAGCCCATCCATGTGTACGTCTCTGGAGCCGTAGCGCACCCTGGCGTCTGCGTTCTGTCCTGGGACAGTCGTGTGGAGCAGGCTATCGCTGCAGCCGGAGGCGGTACAGAAGATGCGGATCTGGTGCGGGTGAATCTGGCTCAGCGTGTGCATGACGAACAGCAAATCTACGTCCCCTGTAAGAGCGAGCTGGTCACACCCATCCTGCCTACGCCAGCGCCGCAGAGGACAAGCAATGGGGCGCCATCCCCACCTGGACAGAAGATAAACATCAACACTGCCAGCGCGAGCGAACTGGAGGCATTACCAGGGATTGGGCCCGTCCTGGCCCAACGCATCGTCGAACATCGGGATGCCAATGGCCCTTTCAAGACAACTGCGGATGTCAAGAAGGTGAATGGCATTGGGGACAGCATCTTTGAGCGAATTAAGGACCTGATAGCCGTCGAATGAATTGAATCAATAGCCCTAAGACGCCAAGTCCCAAGCCAGTGTGTTGCTGGCTTGGGACTTTTTTGCTCAGCAGCGCGCTTCGTCAGAGACCATGCACTCCGCTGCAGAGTGCTGTGACTGCCTACATCTTCTCAGCCACAGCCTTTTGCGCCACAGCAATAAACTCGTCCAGCGACTTAGGGCCAAGGTCCTCCTCGCTGCGCAGGCGCACCGACACCGTGCCGGCCTTGCTCTCTCTGTCGCCTACGATCAACATGTAGGGAACCTTCTGCAACTGGGCTTTGCGCACCTTGGCCTGCATCCGCTCATCGCTGTCGTCCATTTCGGCGCGCAGGCCAGCCTCGCACAGGCGCTTGAGCACGGAGGCCGCATACTCGTTATGCCGGTGAGCGATAGGAATGATCTGCACCTGCACAGGCGACAGCCATACGGGGAAGGCGCCAGCATAGTGCTCAATGAGTCCACCGACAAAGCGCTCCATGCTGCCTAGCACTGTACGATGCACCATCACCGGGCGGTGTTCCTTGCCATCCTTGCCCACGAAAGTCATGTCGAAACGCTCCGGGAAGTTGAAATCCACCTGGATGGTGGGACCTTGCCAGCCACGCCCTAAGGCATCGCGCATGTGGATGTCAATGGCCGGTCCGTAGAACTTGGCTTCACCAGGCTTCACTTTGTACTCGACCTGGCGGATCTTCAGCGCCTCGTGCAGCGCACCCTCGGCGGTATCCCACCCGCTGTCGTCGCCGATGTACTTGTCTTTGTCGGCGGCACTGCGGATCGAGAGCTCCACATCGAATTCCTTGTAGCCGAATGTGCGCAACATAAAGAACGACAGGTCCAGCACGCCAACGATCTCGTCCGTGAGCTGATTGGGACGGCAGAAGATGTGGGCATCGTCCTGGGTAAAGCCGCGCACGCGCAGCATACCGTGAAGCACGCCGCTCCGTTCGTAGCGGTAGACCGTACCCAGTTCACCCCATCGCAGCGGTAAGTCACGATAGGAGCGAGTTCTCGTCTTGTACATCATCACGGCAAAGGGGCAGTTCATCGGCCTGAGCAGATACTCGACGCCATCAATGTCTATGGGCGAGTACATGCTTTCGCGGTAAAAGTCCCAATGACCGCTGATCTTCCACAGGTCTAGCCGACCGATGTGGGGACTGTAGACAATGTCGTAACCCCGCTTGCGGTGCTCCTTACGCCAAAAGTCTTCGATGATCTCGCGGATAAGCGCGCCCTTGGGGTGCCAACAGATGAGTCCCGCGCCAACGAGTTCGTGTGTACTGAACAGGTCTAGCTCCCGGCCCAGCTTGCGATGGTCGCGCCGCTCTATCTCCACCAACTTGAGCAGGTACTCATCGAGTTGCTCCGCTGTGGGCCAAGCCGTCCCATAGATTCGTTGCAGCATCGGCCGCCGCTCATCACCGCGCCAGTAGGCGCCAGCCAGTTTGAGCAGCTTTAGACCATGCGGGTTGATCTCCTTGGTACTGGCCACGTGTGGCCCCCGGCAGAGATCAATGAATGGCCCGTCTTTGTAGATGCCCAGCCTGGGCGGTCCCTCGGCGGCCTCACCGTGTTCGTCTCCGCCACCAGCCACAATGTCCTCAATCAGCTCCAGCTTGTAGGGTTGGTCAGCGAGAAGCTGCCGCGCTTCTTCCTCGGACACCTCCCGGTACTCAAAGGGATGCCCTTCAGCTATGATCTCTTTCATGCGAGCCTCGATCTCCTGCATGTCTTCGGGCGTCAATGGGTGCGGCAGATCAAAGTCGTAGTAGAAACCGTCCTCAATCGCTGGGCCGATGGCGAGCTTTGCCCCTGGGAACTTTTCCAGTACTGCCTGCGCCATGACATGAGACGCGGAATGGCGCAGTTTGTGCAGATAATCCTCTTCGTGTTTCTCAGACATCACTTTTCTCCTTCCAGTCGGTTAAAAGGCAGGTCACTACAAATGCCAGTCGTGCACTGTCCGTCTTAGTCTCAGTACCGTCATCTGTCATATGCCTGCCTCCTTTCGCTGCCCAAACACAAAACCCTCTCTGCCCTTGGGGCGAGAGGGTTGCTCACGCGGTTCCACCCAACTTGTCAACTGAGCCAGAATATGCTCTCGTTGCAACTCGTTGTGGCCGATAACGGGTGCCTCCGGGACTCCATACTCTGCCTAGCAACCTGCAGGCATTTCCGGAGCCGGCTCCCAGGTGGTTTTCGCCGGACTCGCGTTGAGAGGGCTTGCAGTCTGTGACCCTCTCTCCCTGCAACAACTCCCCCGGCTACTCGTCCTGATCAAAGCCCATGTGCAAAGCCCATGTGCACAGCCTATGTGCAAAGCCTATGACGCAAGCGACGTTAGAGAGAAGGCCCACGGACGAACTGTGAGCCTCGTTGCCTGACACTAGTATACAGCAAAACCGCGATTCTGGCAAATCGGCTCTGCTGCTGGGCATAGTTCAGTGCTGGGGCAAGCAGAGCCTCCCGGAGGTTGCCGACAGCGCTTCCCAAGCGTCCCGGCAGGGCATTCAGCATGTCATCAGATCCTCCGGAAGGTTGCTGCGCCGTCTCGCACCTGGGCCTACGTGTTTGACATTTCAAGGGATGCAGTATATAGTCTGCTCGACCGACTGGCAGGTATACTGGAGGTATCGTCTCGATGGGAGAGTTAGGAGAGCTTCTGCGCAAGACTCGCGAAGCTAAGGGTCTGTCTTTGGCGCAGGTTGAGGAAGCAACCAAGATCCGCAGTGTCTATCTGCAGGCGCTGGAGGAGGAAGACGATGACTGCCTGCCGCCTCCAGTGTACGTCAAAGGCTTCCTGAGAAACTATGCCCGTTACCTTGATCTGGATCCGCAGCAGGTGCTTTCCCTTTACCAAGAGTCTGAAGCCACGACCCCAGCGACACCTGCCCAAGTGATGCTGGACGAACCCCTGGAGCCACTGACTCTGAGACGATGGTGGCCAGCCTGGGTTGTGTTACTAGTCATTGCCGTGGTGGTTGCAGTCTGGTGGGGTTACCAGCGCTACTATGGTACGGTGCCAGTCGCACAGGCCACAGCGACTCCAACACCCACTTGCGTTCCACCGTCCCCAACGCGTGAGCCACCACCGGCCACGCCGTCGCCTACACTGACGGCCAGTCCTACGCCGACTCCCACAACTGCTATTGCCCTGGAAGTGAGCATCGAGCTCGTTGGCCAACAAGCATGGTTGCTCGTGCACGTGGATGGCGAAATGGTCTTCACTGGGACACTCGAGCCTGGTGCCACCAGAACCTGGCGGGCAGACGAACGGATTGTATTGCACTGTGGCAACGCCGGGGCCGTGCGCGTGACGGTCAACGGCCAGACACTGGGCCTGATGGGCGAGCCCGGCCAAGTCATCGAAAAGGAATGGACCGCGCCAGGCGTGCCTACCCGAACGCCTGAGCCCACACCAAGTCCAACAATAACCCCTTGATTTCATATCAGTGCACCACGCATGAGAACCGGCCAGGGCTGTCAAGCCTGGCCGGTTGTGGTTAGGAGACATAAGCTTGAGGAGACGTTTCTACCTGCTCTCCCTCGGATGCCCCAAGAACACGGTTGACGCAGAAGCCATGGGCGGATTGCTGGAGGAGGCAGGGCTGCGCAAGACAGAGCGACCTGACCGCGCAGATGTGTTGATTGTGAACACCTGCGGCTTCATTGACCAGGCACGAGAGGAATCGTACGCTGTACTGCGCGAATTGGCACAGGCTAAGCAGAACGGCCAGATCCTGTTGGCCGCTGGATGCCTCTCACAACGCTACGGAGAAGAGGTGAGACGCGCTGTGCCGGGTGTTGATGGCATCCTCGGCACGCGAGAGTGGGCCAACGTTGGCCGGTGCGTAGAGCGGCTGCTGGGTGGAGAGCTCGGCGCTGGCGTGCGACCGAAGGATGAGGTATCTGTGGTCACGCCCATGCGGCGTCAGGCTCAGGGCCCCAGCGCCTACCTGAAGATTGCCGATGGCTGCGATGCACCCTGTGCCTTTTGCGCTATACCACTGATCAAGGGGCCACAGCGCAGCAAGGCACGTTCCGCTATCTTGGAGGAGGCTTGCCAACTCGTCGTTCAGGGAGTCCAGGAGGTAATTCTCATCGCCCAGGACACGACAGCCTATGGCCGTGATCTGGGGGAGAGCGACGCTTTGCTCAGTTTGATCGAGGACATCCTGAAAGCCGTGCCACAGCTCCAGTGGCTGCGTCTGATGTATACCTATCCGCAGCACATTACTCCATGTCTGATCGAAACTATGGCGCTGCATCCCCAGGTCTGTCACTACCTCGATTTGCCACTGCAACACGCCCACCCTGCCACACTACGGCGTATGCGGCGCTCACCTGACGTGGAAGGCGTGCGAAAGTTGATAGCGAATCTGCGCCAGGCCATGCCCGACGTCGCCTTGCGCACTGCCTTTATCGTTGGCTACCCTGGCGAGACAGAGGAGGAATTTGCTGCGTTGCTGGACTTTGTGGCCGAGATCACCTTTGACAAGGTGGGTATTTTTGTTTACTCACTGGAAGAAGGCACGCCAGCGGCAAGCCTGCCCGATCCCGTACCTCGCGAAGTGGCTGAGGAACGCTACGCGCGTGCTATGGAACTACAACGGGACGTCTCCCTGTCACGCAACCAGATACAGCTAGGACGTACGCTGGATGTGCTTATTGAGGGGGCCGGGCAGGGAATCAGCGTGGGACGCTGCTATCGGGACGCCCCGGAGATTGACGGCTACGTGCTCATGCGCGGAGAATGGCCTGTGGGGCAGATGGTGAAGGCGGAAATCGAGCGCGCCATGGATTACGACCTAGAGGGGCGAGTTCTGTCAGCTTCCCAGAAACCCGTTTTCTGACTTCTGTAAACCCCAATCCGGCAACGTCACAGAGACTTGCCAGGCTGACCACCAAGAAAACGGTTTCTTTCATGGAGTTTGCATCTTCCTCGAACGCCAGAAGGCATCCGAGAGCAGAGTGCTTCGCAGCAGCCTTTCCATGAGCGGGTCAGCAACGTTGAGGGCACGACGGTCGTGCAGGTACAGGGCCAAGGAACGAGCAAAGTAGGCATGTGGATCGGTGCACGCCGCTTCGTCAAAGCCATAGCCCAGTGGGAACAACTCGACCACGCGCGCTCCAACCTCACGCAAAGCGGGATTGACACCTCCTCCGTCAGAAAGCCAAAGTCCACCCTCAGCTCCAGCGCTGCCCAACAAGTGATCCAGCAAGTATCCCGCTGGCACAAGGGCCTCCAGGGAATCTAGCGCTAAATCGGACACTGCTATGTGGGCCACGTTGCGCAGCACCAGGCGCTTTAGCAAGTGCTCCCCAGCGTCATAGCGCGAGGGCAAATGGGTGATGACCACGTGGCCGCCGGGCTGCTTGAGCCAAAAGCGCACCAGTCCCTCAGGCAATGGCTGCAGGCGGGTCAGCAATTCCTCGAGCGGGGCCCAAATGTGCGTGAAGCGCTGCTGTGCTGCCTGTGACGACAACTCCAACGCGCGCGGGGCCACGTGTATCCTATCAACCTTTAGTCGTTCAAAAATCTGCTTCTTCATTGCGTCTCCAGCATGGCGCAATTATACCAGCAGCCGACTTGCAGCGCCAACCCGCGCGGCGCTTGGACCGTGCGGTAGAGACGTAGCATGTGTAATATCACCGCAGGGTGAGGCTACGTCTCTACCGAAGCTTGGTGCTGCTGTCATTGTGTGCTAAACTACTGCTGACGAGCCCAGAAACAGGGGGCCTGATGCTCACCATCATCATTACCGCCTACCGGGAAGAGAAGACTATTGGCCGGGCAATTGAAGCCTTCCTTGCGCAGGATTTGGCCCCAGACTACGAGTTGGTGGTAGTCTGCCCGGACGATGAGACGGCAGCTGTCGTGGTAAAGTATGCCGCAACCAACAGCCGGATCAGATGTCTGCGCGACGAGGCGGAAGGCAAGCCAGCAGCATTGAATCTGGCGTTGAGCGCGGCAAAAGGCGAGCTGGTCGTCCTGAGCGACGGCGACGTTTACATTGGGCCCGGCGCCGTTGACGTGCTCCTGGGAGCCTTCGACGACCAGCGAGTTGGCATGGTCAGCGGCCGCCCCGTGTCACTCAATCCAAGCGACACAATGCTGGGCTATTGGTCTCACCTGTTGCTGGACGCTGGTGCACACCGCCAGAGGTCGCTGCGGGCCAGGCGTGGGGAGTTCCTGGAATGCTCTGGATACCTGTACGCCTTCCGCCGCTCACTGGTGGGCCCCGTAGCGGAGGATTCGCTCGCTGAGGATGGGCTTATCTCGCACATGGTCTGGGAGCAGGGCTTTCGTACAGCCTATGCTCCTCAAGCCCTGGTCTACGTCAAATATCCAACCTCCTACCAGGACTGGATGAAGCAGAAGATACGTTCCCTGGGTGGCTATGCCCAGCAATACCTGAAGGGTTCGCCAGGGATGAGGTCTTTCCGCAGAGAAGCCATTCACGGCGCGTGGAGTGCCATCAGATATGCCCAAAACCTCAGAGAACTCTGGTGGACGCTGCTGCTGTTTGCCGCCAGAGTACATGTTTGGCTACGGGTCTGGTGGGATGTAAAATGGCGCAGGAAATCGTTTGCCGATATGTGGCAGCGGGTCAATAGCACCAAATAACACCCTGAGGTACTATGAAAGCGATACGCTGGATATTTGTCGTGGCGGTCAAGCTGCTGGCCAAGATTCTGCTCAAGGTGGAGGTAGTAGGTCTGGAGCACATACCAGCAAGGGGACCAGTTATTCTTGCCACTAACCACGTCAACTTTATTGATGCTCCTCTCGTGTACACGCTGATGCCTCGCGAAATGACCGGTTTAGCCAAAGCCGAAACGTGGCACACGCCTATCCTCAACCTCGCAGCCACATCGTGGGGCGCTATCCCGATACGACGTGGTGAACTCGATCTCGATGCTATCCGCCGCGCGTTGCAGGTACTCCGTGACGGCAGGATTCTGGGCATCACGCCAGAAGGTACACGCAGCAGCCATGGTCGCTTGCAGAAAGGTCGCCCCGGCATTGTGCTCCTGGCTTCACGTGTACCTGATGCACTGATTCTGCCCACGGCCATTTATGGGGGGGAACACTTTTGGGGCAACCTGCGCCGACTGCGTCGCACAAAAGTGAACGTGGTATTCGGGCAAGGGTTTCACCTGGAGCCGGGAGTTGGCCGAGTCACGCACGAGATGCGGCAAAAGATGACCGACGAGATCATGATGCAGATAGCTGCTCTGCTCCCTGCTGAGAACCGAGGCCTCTACAGCAACCTCACAGCGGCCAGTGAGGACCACCTGCGCTTTCCTTCGGGGGTAACCAGCAACCTCCAGCGAGCACTGGAGCAATCCGCAACCTGGCCAACGAGCGGAGGAGAGAGCGGATGAGGGTGATTGCGGGTGAGGCAAAAGGGCGCCGCCTCTTCTCTGTGCCAGGACTGACGACGCGCCCCATCACCGACCGGGTCAAGGAAGCATTGTTCGACATCCTGGGAGAGCGCGTGATAGAATCACGCTTTCTGGACTTGTTTGCGGGGACTGGCGGGGTCGGCATCGAGGCCCTCAGCCGTGGGGCGTGCGAAGTCACTTTCGTCGAGTTGGATACACGTGCGCTGGCCACTCTTCGCCGCAATCTGGAAGTCACAGGACTCGACGACCGGGCTCACGTAATACGCCGTGATGTGTTCAAGTTCATTGCCCGCTACAAAGGTCAGGCCTTTGACATCGTGTACGTGGCCCCACCCCAGTACAAAGGGCTTTGGGGACGTACCTTGCGTGCCCTGGACAGTTCGACACTGGTACAGTTCGGTGGCCTGATCGTGGCTCAGATGCATCCCAAAGAGTACGAAACTCTCGATCTGGCTGAACTGGTCCTCTCGGACAAGCGCAAATATGGCAGTACACTCCTCTGCTTTTACGAGGTTCATACCTAGCGGAGCATACCGTGCATTCTGGCTAGCACCTCGCAGTGATAGAGGACAGCTAGCACTATGGAGAACGCCTGGCGCACACGGCGCATCGGTAAGCGGGCGCCAGCCCATTTGCAATACTCCTCTGCTTCACCACGACTGATCCATATCACAGGGTGATTAGCCCGTGCAGGATCCTCGTAAGGGACCGTATAAAGCGGCTCCGAGCATCCGCCATCGGCGACGCAATGGGCGTATTGCACATTTGTGACCTCAGTCCGATCTATCCAGAATGCGTCCAAGTGGATACGTTGCTCAGGTATACTCGTCATGCTGCCTGGCCCGTATAGGAACTCCCCGGCGGGGACGTAGACTATCACCGCGCCATCAGCAGGACGGATCCAGGTATCGCCCAGGGATGCATTAGCAGGAGGAACCTGAGGTGTGGGTTCCCTGGTTAGCTCTTCGGTCGGCGTGGGCATCACCATTGGGCCCGCGCACGACGCGACCAAGCCGGCCACCAGGATTGATATCGCCATAGCACTTGCAACACGCAATGCTCTTATCCGTCTCATCCTTTGACCACAGTACGATGCGTGTGATAATGTGGGAAACCGTGGGATACCTGTGGGATAAGCCTGCTATTTGAAGATGTAGTACGTTGCTCGCTTGTCACTAATTTTCAGCAGGATGTCGCGCCAGACCAGGCCTGCCAGGTCACGGCGTGTGGTTTCTGTGCTCGCCTCTGGGCACAGGTTCTGATACTCATGGTTGGTGATGCGTTCGTGGCCCCCGTTGCAAAAAGGTCCGTACCTCGTCCGTCAAGACCATCTCCGCATTGGACCCAGCAGGCAGATGTCAAGATTGGGAATAATCCATTTTCCATTTGTTCTCGACACGGATTAGAGTCCAGCGCACCTCGGTAAGGGGGCTCTTCTTGTCGGCTGAATGGAACACGACTTTGACAGTGACTATTGCTGACTGGGAATCGTCCTGAGTTGGGTAGTAGGCCAGTTCTTTGACCACTGCAAACTTGACTTCACCAAGAGGGAACGGCGAACCGTACTTTAGCTTGCCTTCCATGAACTCGGTAGCCGCTTGGGCGCTCAGGTATTCCAGGATGGTCGGTTTAGCGTCAGCTTTTCCGAAAGTCTTGTAGAAAGCGAGCACGATCTTTTCCGGATATGGAGTATCCAGGATAACAGAAGGGATGCCTTCCGGGAAGTCAATTTTGGATGTAAAGGGTGACACCAGTGTAGTGGTGCCTGTGATGAAGTAGCCGTCGCCCTCAGGTTTGTAGTAGCGCCTCGTGACTAATTGGCTGCGCTCGTGACCGGCGCGGCTGGTGACCCTGACTTCGAGCGTTTCTGAATCGAAGTCGACACCGCCATCGCTGCGGAAGAGCCCGATACAGCGGTATAGCGGTGGCTCATCCGTAGGTTGGTTAGCAGGGTCAGGATTCAGATGGAAGAAGGCTGCCTCAATAGTAGTAGTGAAAACCAGTTCTTTGCGTACTTTGCTGTCCGGCTCGGACACGATGTCAACGAGTGATACCTCCGGGACACTTTGGGCCAAGTAGTTCTCATCCGGTATGCGCAGTCTGTACGGATAGACAACGGGTAACAGTGGTGGAGAACGACGCACGACATCATAGATCAAAGCAGCTACAGGCCCATGTTCGCCAACTTGATCGAAACGATAGAACACCAACCACTCCAACTCACCGTCACTGTCAGTGTCTTCTCGTTGTACATCTGCAACGTCCATACCAAGCAGCACATTATCGGTGAGACTGATGGTCTTCTTTGGCAACTCTTCTGACGGGCTCGCAGCACATGAGGTCAGCAAAGCGACAAACAGAATGACGAGCATGGCGGAACACGCCAACTTTGGCACAGTGAACTGCTGCACGCCTGTTCTACAATGGCTGGATCTCTTGACCATATCTTCACACACTCCGTTTGTTCTTGACCGAAGCAGCACGCTTCCGGGTCTTCTTCCGCTGTGGGGAGAAAAGAGCTACAGGCAGAACCTCGTCCATGCGTTCCACGAATACAAAGTTGAGGCCTCGCTGCACCTTGCGCGGCACATCAACCAGATCCTTCTTATTTCTCTTGGGCAGAAGCAGCGTCTTCAAACCGGCACGATACGCTGCCATCACCTTCTCGCGCACGCCACCGATTGGCAGCACACGACCGCGCAGGGTGATCTCGCCAGTCAGGGCAACCTCACGGTGGACGGGCCGATGCGTCAAAGCCGAAATCAACGCTGTTGCAATAGTGATCCCGGCGGACGGGCCATCCTTGGCAACGGCTCCTTCCGGCACGTGGATGTGAATGTCAACCTTGTCAAAGTCAACGCTTACGATACCGAGCTCTCTTGTGTGCGCTCGCGCATAGCTCAACGCTGCCTGAGCCGATTCTTGCATTACGTCACCGAGTCGACCGGTGAGCAGCAGGTTGGCCTTACCAGGCATCACCGTCACTTCGACCGCCATGGTGTCGCCGCCAGTTTCTGTCCAGGCCAGACCGGTAGCTACTCCTACTTCATCTGCTTCCTCAGCCCTGCCGTGCAAGAACTCTGGCGGCCCAAGGTATCTGGACAGAGTTTGCGGCATGATATAGCGCGGTGGGGGTTTACCCTCAGCCACCAACCTCGCCACTTTGCGGCAGATGTTGGCGATACTGCGCTCCAAATTACGCACCCCGGCCTCAAGCGTGTATTCACGAATCATGTGCCGCAGAGTCCGGCGTGGGAAGTACAGCCGTGTTAGCCCGTGCTGCTCAAGCTGGCGTGGCACGAGAAATCGTCTGGCGATCTCCATCTTCTCTTCTTCGATGTAGCCAGGGAATTCAATCACCTCCATGCGGTCGCACAGAGCAGGCGGAACAGGATCGAGGATGTTAGCCGTAGTGATAAAGATCACTTTGGACAGGTCGTATGGCACTTCCAGATAGTGATCTGAGAAAGAGTTGTTCTGCTCAGGATCCAAGGCTTCCAGCAGAGCGGCAGAAGGGTCACCACGGAAATCAATTCCTACTTTGTCTATCTCATCCAGCATGAAGACGGGATTGACTGTACCCGCACGGCGCACGGTTTGAATGATACGGCCAGGCAAGGCACCAACATAAGTGCGACGGTGCCCACGAATCTCCGCCTCATCGCGGATTCCCCCCAGGCTCACCCGCGCGAAATTGCGGCCCAGCGCTTCAGCAATGGACTTGCCCAGGGATGTCTTGCCAGTACCCGGAGGTCCTACAAAGCAAAGGATTGTGCTGCGCATTTTGTCAGGCGCAAGTTTGCGTACGGCCATGTACTCAAGGATGCGCTCCTTGGCCTTTGTCAGTGCATAGTGATTCTTATCGAGAATCTCGCTGGCGTGGGCGATGTCCAGGTTGTCCTCTGTGCATTGCGCCCATGGTAGATCGAGCAGCCAGTCAATATATGTGCGGATGACACTGACTTCTGGAGCTGCGAGGGGCATACGCGCCAGGCGGCTCAGTTCCTTCTCTGCCTTCTGGCGAACCTCCTTGGGCATTTGGGCTTCGGCGATCCTCTCCTGCAATTCTGTGATTTCGCCGGCCAGGGAATCGCTCTCGCCCAGCTCACTCTGGATGACGCGCATCTGCTCACGCAGAAAGTACTCGCGCTGACCTTTGTCTACTTCTTGTTGCACCTGCGAGTGGATGCGGGTTTCCAGTTCCAGCACATCCAGTTCTTTGGCCAGGAGCACGCTGACCTTTTTCAACCTGGCGACGGGATTCGGGGTTTCCACCAGCTCTTGCCGGCGGGCTACGTCCAGGTTGAGGTTGGAAGCCACCAAATCAGCAAGCCAACTGGGGTCGTTAACGTTCATAGCCATGACAAAGGCATCGTCGGGTATGCCTCGACTCAGGTGCACGACTTTCTCAAACAAGGTCAACACGGCGCGCATGAGCGCCTCAGCGGAGATAGAAGGCTCAACGCCCTCCACAATGGGAAGCACGTGCGCTAGGAGGTATGGCTCGGTCTTGATAAGCCCCAAAAGGCGCAAGCGCCTGCGACCCTGCAAGAAGACGCTCGTCGTTTGATCTGGCATACGCCAGACACGTCCGATAACCGCTTCTGTTCCAAACCCATAGAGGTCATCCATGCCTGGAACCTGAACCTCAGCGTCCTTCTGGGTGAAAACAGCAATTCGCTGCTCGCCGGCCAGTGCGGCTTCTACAGCTTTTACAGACTGAGCACGGCCAATGAAGAGGGGAGCGACTACGTGTGGTAACAGTACCGTGTCTCGCACGGGCAACAGAGGAAGCTCCCTCGCCTCGCTGCTCTGATCTGGCGAGAACTTGGCCGGAAACGAGTCAAACTCCCAATCATCTGTCATAATGAGTAACCAGTCTCCATAAAGGTTGCTTCTACTATACCACATTTTGCACGAAATGCATAGAGGCGCTGTCCCAACTTGATACACCCAACCAGGAATGGCACTTGCTTTCACCAGGGCTGTGCAGTAAAATTGGGCAGGATAGTTGGCAGATGTGCGCTGTTCGCAGAGAAGGCGGTCTCTTGAGAACCTTGGGCGTATCCAAAGGTCCAGGCGTCCGTGCGGCAGTTGTAGAGACGTAGCCTCAGCCTGCGGTGAGATTAGCTATGCTACGTCTCTACTGGAAGGTGTAGGTGGACTGCGCACTGAGACCGGACAGTGACCTCTGCACGTCGGCGGTCTGGCGCTTGTGCTGCCTGACATCGTGCGTCAGTTCATCAATGGGGGAGAATCGCTGCTGCGATTCATGTGTGTCATATCTATGCAGGAAGAGGAGCATTAGACAATGGGCGTCTACGAATTCGAGGGGCGTAAGCCAAAACTGGGACAGGGAACCTACGTACATCGTTCTGCTGATGTTATCGGTGCTGTAACCATAGGCGACAACTGTTGGATTGGGCCAGGAGCCCGCCTTCGTGGCGACTATGGCGTCATCGTCATAGGAGACGCCACAAGCATTGAAGACAATTGTGTCATACACGCCCGTCCCGATGGGATGACGCGCATTGGGAAGCACGTGACCATTGGGCACGGGAGCGTGATTCACAACGCGACTATCGACGATTACGCTGTGATAGGCATGGGTTCCGTTGTCAGCGATTGGGCTACGGTCGGAGAATGGGCCGTGGTTGGCGAGGGAGCCGTAGTCAGACAGCGGCAGCAGATTCCCGCTGGCAGCATTGCCGTTGGTGTGCCGGCCAAGCTATTGACCAAGGAGGTCAGCGAGGGCTATAAAGCAGAATGGTCGGATTTCAAGAATATCTATACAGACCTGGCGCGGAGGTATCCAAAGGGTCTGAAGGAGACTTAGGTTATGCACGAAGCAAAAGTCTATGAGAAACTGGATGAGGGCAAGGTGAGATGCCACTTGTGTGCGCATCGCTGTACGATCGCCGATGGCAAGCGAGGGATCTGCCAGGTACGAGAGAACAGGGGAGGTGTGCTTTACACTCTTATCTATGGCCTCTCCATTTCCCAGGCTATTGACCCGGTGGAGAAAAAGCCCCTCTTTCACTTTTTTCCAGGATCCACGGCGTTCTCCTTTGCGACAGTGGGCTGCAACTTTCGCTGTTCGTTTTGCCAGAACTGGCAGATCTCTCAGATGGTTCACGATGAAGGCCGCATCGTGGGGCACGAAACCTCGCCAGGCCATCTTGCTTCCGCTGCACGCCACTACGGCTGCAAGAGTATTGCCTACACGTACACAGAGCCCACGATTTTCTTCGAGTACGCCTACGACACGGCTGTAATAGCGGATAAGTGGAATATCAAGAGCATCTATGTGACCAATGGCTATATGACAGAGGAGATGCTGGACGCATTTGGGCCGTATTTGCATGCTGCAAATGTAGACTTGAAAGCTTTCAACAATGAGTTTTACCGCAAGACCTGTGGTGCGCGGCTGCAGCCAGTCCTTGACGCCATCAAGGCTATGAAAAAGAGAGGCATCTGGGTGGAGATTACCACACTGGTGGTGCCTGGTCTGAACGATTCGGAGGAAGAGCTCTGCGATTTGGCCGAATTCATTGCACAAGAGGTTGGCGTGGACACGCCCTGGCACGTCAGCCGCTTTCATCCAGACTACAAGATGCGAGATGCGCACGCTACGCCGCTCTCTACACTACACCGCGCTCGAGACATTGGCCTCCAAGCAGGACTGCGCTACATCTACGAGGGCAATGTGCCTGGCGCCGAGGGAGAGAACACCTACTGCTACAATTGCCACAACCTGTTAGTTCGGCGCTATGGCTTTGGCGTCCTGGAGAACCTCATTCTCGCAGAATCGAAATGCCCGTACTGTGAGGCCATCATCGACGGAGTAGGTATGGCTGGCAAGTAGGGCGCAGCCCACAGGGCACGTGGGCGTGCTATCATGTCATCCTGAGCAGGCACTTCGCTATGCTGACACTCACACGGACAAGGGGCTAAGAGATGGACCGGCGTGCCGTACAATCACGATGCTCGTCGTCTGGCGCCTTTACTAGCGACGCGGATATGAGTCCTCGCTATCTATATCCGCTTAGACTCGTGCCGTCCATTGCAGTGTCCGTTCTCCTGGGAAGAAAGCGTGCCTTCAGCGTGGATGCGGTGGAATTGATCAGTGCTCTCGTGTCCGAACCCCGGGTGGAGAATGCACACCTGATTCCACGGGAGGAGCCTTTCATAGTTGCTACCAACCATTACTACAGGGCAGGCTACCAGGTGTGGTGGGGAATCGCCCTCATCGCGGCGGCCATTGCCCAGGCCCGACATTCTTCCAGCGAGATCGTCTGGCTCATGACCAACCGCTGGACCAGCCGCTTGCTCACACCACTGACGTATTTGCTCTTCACCAGGCTCGCTCGTACTTACGGTTTTGTATCCACGCCCCCGATGCCCCCTCAGCCTCATTATACGAAGGAAGCAGCACGTGCCGTGCGCCAGGTACTGTCTTTGCTTGATTCTTCCACTAAGGAAGACAAACCTATTATAGGCATCGCTCCAGAAGGTCGTGACAGCCCCGACGGCAGCCTGATCGAACCGTCCCCTGGCACAGGGCGATTTCTGATCCACATGGCCAGGCGCGGGCTTTGTGTACTGCCAGTAGGAGTAGCGGAGATTAGGGGGGTACTAACTGCCAGCTTTGGGCCGCCCTTTGTTCTTGGGGCCTGGCCCGAGTCGAACAAGAAAGAACAAGATCGCCGGGCCAGCGCGCAGGTAATGGCTGCCATAGGTGCGCAATTGCCAGCAGCGTTGTGGGGTGCTTTCAGAACGCAAATTGAGCGCGTAGCGGTACTCGAGTCTTCAGGAGCAAAGCCTCAACCGAACGACAATTCTACTGTAGCCCTGTCGCTCAGTGAGAAGCCCAGTCGCCAGATGCCGGGAGAAACCTGACGTGGCCTCTGAGACCGGCCATTGACCAGGGCCTTAACCACGTGATACTCTGGTCCCTGCGGGACGGTGAACAGTAACTGGCCAAACTGCTTCCCTGGCTTCTCCATCTCCACCAGGAGACTGCCTGTTGACAAACGCACATCCTTGACTTCCACGGCTCCCTGAACCACGTGGAAAGTCGAACTCAACAACTGTGGCCGGTCAGACACAGGTTTCACCAATAGCAGCACAGTCTCGTGCGGGCGATGGGGGTTGATAACTATTTCGTCGCGCAGCACACCCAGGTAGCGGCGTCTCCAGTAGTTGTAGACGTGGTAGGCTCCCGATGGCAGACCAAGGCGGGACAGCCTCAATCGGGTAACGCACGAATGTGCGTCCCAATTCAGCAGAGCAACTATCATCCACGACCCCCAGGAAGTCTCCACTGGAAGCACTAACAGCCGAGGGCGTTCGTGCTCAAAGAGGTCAAGTGGGATGGCAGTGTGGCTATAAGGCGGCAATACCCGCCGCAAGTACTCCAGCCTCCCGCGCCGCATAGACGGCAGGTTATCACTGTCTATGACCAGACCGCCTGTGAGCCCCACGATAGTGGTCAACGTGCGCATTTCGTTCAAGACCAGATTGGAGTCATCGCCCCGCCGTCTCAGCACCAGGCAGTCCGGATCATTCAGCCAAAGCTTGCGGTGGGTGAAACTGCGGGTAATAGAGTTTAGAATAGCGTTCGCAGCTGAGGGCGCTGACAAATCCTGCCAAAAGGGAGGCCAATCCACGTGCACATCGGGCCCGATGCGCAGGGCGTCAACGATGCCTACGGATGGCCCTAACGGGGCACCGCAGCCCAGCAGGAACCTGTTGCCAATCGCAGTACGGATGATTTCCAGCCCCCGCCGCACAGCCTGTGCTCTGGTCATCCGTGGGTCGCTGCGCACTCCAGACAATGCAGCAGCAAACACAAAGTCCGTCTTGAAGAACTCGAAGCCCCAATCCTCACCAAACGTGCGGAGTATATCCTGCAGCCAGGCCTGCACTGCGGGTAACGACAGGTCTAGTGCGTAGATATCTGTTCCCCAGTGTTGCCAGGCCAGGACAGCCTCGCCTTTGTCATCGCGCAGCACCCAATCCGGATGGTCAGCATAGAGCTTTGAGGAAGAACTCGCAGCAAAAGGAGCGATCCAGATTCCTGGGCGATAGCCTGCTGCAGCGATTTGATGGGCTACGGGTTTCATGCCCTGAGGGTACTTGGTGCTATCAACATCCAACCAGTCGCCGATGTTAGTCTCGTAACCATCATCGATCAAGACAACGTCAAGGGGGAGTTGTTCCTCCTCGAGCCGTGCCAGATTTGCCAGGACATCGTCGGCGATCTCCTCGCCGAAGAAACAGTACCAGGTGCACCAGCCAGTGGGTGTTTGTGTGGCCACCCGTGCGCGCATCGTCTCGCCTAGACGAGTAGCGTACAAGTCCATTAAGGCAATTGGGTTGTCACCGGCTGTGAACAGAAGCGTCTCAGAAGACAGCCTTTCAGCAGGAGGCAGAGGAAAACCGTCCGCATAAGAAACTGCGCGGAGGTTTTGGAAGGTATCGCGCACTTCGAGGCGTATCTCCGCAAGCTGGTCCGCCGCCGAAATGAATCCCAGGAGCAGTGCAGGCGAAGCAGGACGTACAGCACTATCGTTCTCAGCAGAGACAATCACTGAAAACCACTCGCTGCTCAGGAGCTTTCGAGTCTGGGGCAGAGCATGAGGCTGGTGCTTGGTGCGATAGTCCTCAGTGTTAGGATTCACCCATACGCCATCGGCTATGCGCCGGGCAAATGCCGGTGTCCACGACTGCCAGCCGTTCTGGTAGAAACGCCAGTTCTCTGGCGGCGATGTAAAGCACAACGAGCCGCCGTGCTGGGCAGCAACATCAAGCACGCACAATTCGTCGATGTGCACGGCGCGAGGTCCTATGTTCTTGACCTCGAGGCAAAGATGCATCTCCTCACCAAGGGATAACTGCCATGTCAGCTCAACCTCATCGTCAGCAACGCTCAGACTGACGCTGTCACGAGCCAAGCCGTAAGATACTTGGTGGCCAGCCAGCTCAAGCCTTTTCCTTTGCCCGCTTACGCCTGTGTATACGACTCCCGCTGTAGCCCGGTCCAGCAGTACCTTTGCGTGGCGCACGAAACTGACCAGCCCAACGGCGGGCTGCAAGACGAGTTGATCACGAACGTAAACTTTCTGTCCGGACATCCTTGACCCCCACCCCAGCGCAGTTGTGGGCACGAAGAAGGGCCAGGTGACTGGCCCCTCTCGAACAGCATCCGTGCTCTGTTATCCGCCATAGTTATGACTGGTGCGCTGCCAACACAGCACAGGCGAGCAACGACTATTTCACTCTGTGACATGCAACCCAGTGTTCTTTGCCCACATTCCTGAACTCAGGTTCTATGACATCACACTCCCCCGCAACCATGACACCGCAACGAGTGTGGAAGTGACACCCTTTGGGTGGATTGGCCGGGCTGGGCACATCTCCCGTGAGAATAATGCGTCTGCGCTTCGCTTCCACAACGGGGTCAGGAATAGGTACGGCTGAGAGGAGAGCCTGTGTGTAGGGATGAAGCGGGTTCTCGTACAATTCCTCACGCGTGGTCAACTCCACAATCTTGCCCAGATACATGACAGCCACACGGTCACTGATGTGCTTAACCACAGAGAGGTCATGCGCGATAAAGAGGTAGGTCAGGCCAAACTTGTCCTGCAGCTCTTCCAGCAGGTTGACAACCTGAGCCTGGATGGACACATCGAGGGCTGAGACGGGCTCGTCGCACACAATAAAGTCAGGCTGCACTGCCAGGGCCCTTGCCACACCAATGCGCTGACGCTGCCCGCCGGAGAATTCGTGGGGATAGCGGTTAACGAAGTAGCGGTTTAGGCCGACAACTTCCAGCAAATCCATAACACGGTCTCTCAAATCCTTGCCCTTCAGGATGTTGTGCACCTCAAGGGGCTCGCCGACAATGTGGCCCACGGTCATGCGTGGGTTCAAGGAGGCGTACGGGTCCTGAAAGATCATCTGCATCTTGCGACGCATACGGCGCAGTGGTTCGCCCTTGAGCTTGCAGAGATTTTGACCTTCAAAGTACACGTCACCAGCGGTAGGACGGTAGAGTTGCAGAATCGAGCGGCCGGTTGTGGTCTTACCGCAGCCGCTCTCTCCCACAAGGCCCAGGGTCTCACCACGCCGAATGAAGAAGTTCAGGCCATCAACTGCCTTGATGTCTCCGATGTGGCGCTGGAATACAATTCCCTGAGCAATAGGAAACCACATCTTGAGGTTTTTGACTTCGAGTAGAATCTCATTCTCAGGCATTTTATCTCTTTCCTCCAGTCACATCTACCCAGCAAGCAGCAGTATGCCGCCGAGCGACGGTTTCCAACTTCGGGTTCTCTACAAGGCAGCGTTCGATGGCATAATCACAGCGAGGTGCGAATGGACATCCCGGCGGCATGTCAATCAGATCCGGCGGTAGGCCCTCGATGGGCGTCAGTTTCTCTCTGCGCTCGGCATCCAGCCGTGGTAACGAGCGGAGAAGCCCAAGTGTGTATGGATGCCGTGGGTCAGCATAGAGCTCCTTGACGTCCGCCGACTCAACGATGTAGCCAGCATACATCACGTTGACCCGCTCAGCCAAGCCAGCGATGACACCCATGTCGTGGGTGATCCAGATCACCGCCGTACCCATCTCTTCCTTTAGTCGCGTCACCAAGTCTATGATCTGTGCCTGAATGGTCACATCCAGGGCGGTTGTTGGCTCGTCAGCGATCAGCAACTGTGGGTTGCAGGACATCGCCATGGCAATCATGACCCTCTGACGCATGCCGCCAGAGAATTGGTGAGGATAGTCATCAATGCGATCCGCAGCCTCTGGAATGCCCAGTAAGTCCAGGAGTTCGATGCTACGCTTGCGTGCCTGCTTCTTATCCATGTCTAGGTGGAGTTCCAATGCCTCACTGACTTGCCGGTTAATAGTGAGGACAGGGTTTAGAGAAGTCATAGGATCTTGAAAGATCATGGCAATCTTGTTGCCGCGCACAGACCGAATCTCTTCCTGATCCATAGTCAGCAGGTCACGCCCCTGGAACCAGGCTTCTCCAGCTACGATTCGTCCCGGGGGTACAGGGATCAGGCGCATCACGGACAAAACGCTCACCGACTTTCCACAACCGCTCTCGCCCACAACGCCCAAGGTTTCGCCCTCGTTCAAATCATAAGAGATGCCACCCACGGCAGTGACCACACCATCCTGTGTGAAGAACTGCGTTTTCAGTCCCTTCACCTCCAGCAACTTGGCCATAAGACGTTTCCTCCCTTCAAATCAGTGATGTGGCTGCTACTACTCTGAGAACAGCCAGCCTGCTATGCAATGTGACTTGACTCCCTGCCTGCCCTGTCTTGCCTGTCCCGGCTGTGCCGACACCTTGTCCTGGCGACAAGACAGGGCAGACGGGGTCGCCAGGACAAGGTGTCGCCTTAGGCGCGACAGGTCAGAAACCCGTTTTCTGACGCCCAGGCTAAATCTGCCGGCAGTGCGGAGCCAGTTTGCTGTTCAGATTGGAGAGAAAACGGGTTTCTCTCAATGGTTGCTACTGTTCAATATGAACGTTGCTCAGCCATGGGTAAATGGATGCAGCGTGAACTGCACCCTTGACGTATGGTTTGGTAAGCACATAGTCCACATCGTGCCACAATAGTACCCAGGGGGCATCGGCAACGATAATCTCCTCTGCCTGCTCGTACAACTGCATACGGCGCGCTGTATCCGTTTCGACCCGCGCCTCCTCCAACAACTCATCCACTTGAGGATTAGCATACCGCACGTGGTTTAGCCCACTCTGGCTGTGAAAGAGAATATCCAAGAAATCCTCGGGATCAGGATAATCGGCAATCCACCCCATTGAGAAGAACTGGGGCCGTCCCGCCAGAACATCCGCTGATTGCACTACGGCGATTTCGACGCAGAGGTTCTCACGGTACATGGCCACAATAGCCTCAATAGTGGGAGGAAGCTGACCACCACTCCCTCCGATAGTCAGCGTTATGGCAGGCAAACGACTCACATCACCGTATTCGGATTCCGAGATCAGGCGCTGTGCGCGCTGTGGATCATACTTCACCAAGGGCTCTTCTCTGTCGTAGCCTGCCATGCCCGGTGGCACGACGCCTTGCGCAGGCAGTTTCATGCCTTTCCATACTACGTCGGCTATTTTCTGTCTATCGATGGCCAGGGCAAAGGCCTGTCGAACCTTCACGTCATCAAAGGGCGGCTGTGTCACATCAAAGCCCAGGTACTGTATGTCCCATTGAGACGTCATGGACAATTCAGCGTGCAGCGGGTTGGCCGGATCTCGCACTCGCTCAATATCCGCCGCACCCACTATGACAATGTCGAGCTCCCCGTTCTCGTACATACTCATCGGTGAGCCACCGGAGAGAAAGAAGATCACCTGCTCCAGCGCAGGCGCATCACGATAATAGTGCTCGTTGCGCTGCAGCACGATCCGCTGCTGGCTCCGCTCTCCTAGTTTGAACGGCCCTGTGCCGTTTGGCTGATCGAGCCAGTCGTGCTGCTCGACGTTTTCCTGATCCACAACGAATGCGGTGGAATAGGTCAGCTTGGCCAGAAAGTACGCCTTGGGCGCATCAATGGTGATACGCAGTGTGTGCTCGTCCAGCACCTGGACACCACTGATCTCATCCGCCTGCCCACTGAGCATTTCCTTCGCACCGACAATGTCTCCCAGGTAAACGCCAGCCACCTTAGAACCCGTGCGCGGATCGCAGGCCCGTTCCAGCGAGTACTTGAAATCGGTTGCCGTGACGGGGCGTCCGTTGTGAAAACGAGCGCCTTCGCGCAGGAAGAAAGTGTACGCCTTGCCATCCGGGCTGACTTCCCAACGCTCTGCCAAATCCCGCACAACCTCGAGCTCCTCATTGAGCGTCACAAGCCCGCTAAAGATCTCAACCACGTACTCTGCAGAGACCGAATCCTCAACTAGCGCAGGGTCTAGTGTGCGGGGTTCTGCGCTGAACAGGCGCAGGGTGCCGCTATCTCCAGGGCGCACACTGGTCCGCGAAGGTCCCAAGCCAGAGCCAGGTCGCCACAGAAACCATCCCGCAGCCGCACAGGTAAGGCACAAGACTGCCAAAAGGCAAACCAGGAGAAGCGCAATCACAAGAACAGGCCATCGAATTCCGGACATCCCTAACACTCAAGAGAACAAAATAGTTGGGCAGACGGCGGGTGCACCCAAAATCCTGGACAACAGTAACGTAGTATAGGCCCTCGTGGCCGTCGTTTCTGTGCACCGACTGTAGAGACGTAGCATGCTACGTCTCTACAACCCCCGTTCGTCCCGCGCACAACAGGGCCGCCCGAATTTTGGGATACCCCCACCGCTAGCTCGTGCCTTTCATCTTGGGATCGAGCGCATCGCGCAGGCCATCCCCCAGAAAGTTGAAAGCGAACATGGTCAGCGAAAGGGCTATCGCTGGGAACAGCACCATGTGCGGGTATGAACGAATGGCCTGCGCTCCTTCAGAGATCATGGTGCCCCAGCTCGGGGTTGGAGGGTCCACACCCAAACCGATGAAGCTGAGAAAGACCTCTGTGTTGATGTAACCCGGGATGGCCAGCGTTTGCGCCACGATGCATGGCCCCATGATGTTAGGCACGATATGGCGGATAATGATGCGCATATCTCCCGCGCCAATCATGTGCGCAGCTTCGACGAATTCCTTCTCCTTCAGGGACAGAATCTGACCCCGTGTCAGCCGGGCCATACCCATCCAGGCGGTGATGCCAATCCCCATGAAGATAAAGAGCATCCCCCCGCCCCGGAGGCCCAACAACTTGTCCACGAAGTCGTTCACCCGGTTGAAGGTGTAGGCCATGGTCCCAGGACTCACGTCAGCAAAGGTGGATTTGAAGAAAGCCATCATGAGGATGATAAGCAGCATGGTAGGGAAGGCGTACATGATGTCTACGATGCGCATCATGATGTTGTCTACGCGGCCGCCGTAATAGCCCGAGATGCAGCCATAGACCAGGCCAATAGCGAGCGCGGTGAAGGCGCCCATAAAACCCACTGGCAGGGACACGCGCGTGCCGTAAATAAGGCGGCTCAAGACGTCTCGCCCCAGGTAGTCCGAACCAAACAGGAATTTGTCACCCGTCTTGGCATAGGCCTTGATGTTGCCTGGCAATAACCCAATCAGCCAGTTGGGTACAGTGTAGGCCTCGTTCGAGTCGCCCTCTGCATAATGGTATGGCGCGACTTGGGGCGCTAGAATGGCTGCCATGACCAACAGCAGCACAAGCGCCCCGCCCAAAAGCGAGGCCCGGTTGCGGATCAGCCGCCGCCACGCGTCCAGCCAAAGGTTCGCCGGTTTCCCCATACGCTCGCTCAAGCGTAGTGCCGCTTGCTCTCGTGCCGTTAGCTCTTGTGTTGTCATACTTTCTCCCTACGTGTATCGGATTCGTGGATCCAGGAATGCGTACGTAATATCGACCATCAGGTTGGAAAGCACCAGGAACAGCGCGTACATGAGAATGGCACCCATCACCACTGGATAGTCCCGGTTCGTGATGCTGGTGATAAAGTACTTGCCCAGCCCCGGTATGGCAAAGATCTGCTCTACTATAAATGTCCCGGTCACCAGCGCAGCGAACATCGGTCCCAGTATCGTCGCCACAGGAATGAAAGCGTTCTTCAACGCATGGCGTATCATCACCGTACGCTCGCTCAAGCCCTTTGCGCGTGCTGTCCGGATATAGTCCTCACGGATCACCTGCAGCATGCTTGCTCGCGTCAGCCGCGCGATGATCGCTGACGATCCCGTGCCCAAGGCAAAGGCTGGCATGATCATCTTCGCTGGCGTGCCCCAACCGGCCACCGGGAACCAGCCCAGCGTCAAGGCAAAGATGACGATCAACAGTGGGCCCAAGACGATGTTGGGCACTGCGATCCCAAAGGTAGCCACGCCCATGCTCAAGTAGTCCCAGAACGTGTTCTGTTTCAGCGCGGCAAGCACACCCAGGGGTACACCAATGCCTATTGCAATCAGCAGTGCGAGTATGCCTAACTGGGCCGAGACGGGCAGGTGGTCGGCAAAGATGTCGTTCACCCTGCGGCTGCGCGAAGAGTAGATGGGCCCAAAGTCAAAGCGCGTGACGATGCCCCCGATATAGTCCACGTACTGCTTCCAGACCGGTTGATCCAGTCCGTAGTGCTTGTTCAGGTTGGCGATGATCTCCTTCGGCAATGGCTTCTCCCTGTCAAACGGTCCACCAGGCACGGCGTGGGCTAGTGCAAAGGTAATCACCGATATGAAGAACAGGACCGGGACCAGCCACAACAACCTGCGCACAATATAGCGTAGCATTGTCACCTCCTACTGGCAAATGTTCGGAGTCTGCATTCACATATTCTATAGGCAAAACTCTCATACGTCAAATCTAGCACATTGTTACCTTGATTCCGGCAACCTGTCATTCTGAGCTGCGCCATGGTGCGTTCGCACCGCGCATTGTGAAAGAAACGCTGGTCTGTCATTGCGAGGAGCGCAGCGACGAGGCAATCTCCCTCTCACCAACGGGTGGAGATTGCTTCGCCCCTGCGGGGCTCGCCCTGGGTCTTTCGCCCCTCTGGGGCATGCTACGCGAGGCCCAGGGCCAAAGGCAATGACAACGTGGGCGGTTTCTGAGCACCCTCGCTGTCTATCACTTTGCGGTGTGGCCCTGGAGTAGCACGACCACGTTGCCTATGAGCCCATGGCTCGCCACCATACGTGAGAATGAGGAAGCGATTGTGCGAATGCGCACTGCCGTGGAGTTGAGCGGCACTTGCCCCGCTCCCCTTCGCTTCGGGATCCACATGGCCACCGAATGGAATTCGCCGGCTGAACCCTTCGGGCTAGAGCCCTCAAGGGCGGAGCCTGAAAAGACCCCTCAGGGTCTTGGTCTAGCGCCTGCCTGCACCTGTGCCTGCCCTGTCTCACCTTTGTCTTTACGCCAAAGGCGTAAACGGGGACGACAGGACTGAGGCGCCACAGGTGCAGGCACAGGTGAGGGCGCTTCCCAACTTCAGCCAGGGATTTCAATCCTTGGCTCACTGAGGTGCCGCTCACTCTGTTGGGAGACTGCTAAACCACCCCTTCCACTCTGCGGTCTTGCCCCGTGTCTAACGGAACTGACAGGCGGCTAGACATCACATAAGAGAAGCCACGTAGCCCACGAGGAGCTACGTGGCTCTTCAACTCGTTGGCACTACTCTACTGAGCGTGGATCTTCCACTTCTCAATATGTTGGCCGCCAACGAGCTGGTCGGTGCGCTCCAGGTACGGCTTGTCGCACCTTACGCTGGTGTAGTAGTAGATGGGGATGATCACCGCTTCATCCGCGCACAGGATCTTCTCAGCCTTGAAGTACAGCTCCCTGCGCTTCTCTGGATCGCTTTCCAGGGCCGCCTGGTCGCACAGGCTGGAGAACTCGTCCGCACCAGGGCCAGACCATTTGGGCTCGTTTAGGCTCTTCGTCAGGTGGAAGTTCTCCGTCACCCAGTTGTTCTGATCCGGGTAATCTGCGCACCAGCCCAGACGATAGACCTGCGGGGAGTCTTCAGCGAGTGTCTTGAGGTAGACCCCCCATTCCTGGTTGGCCAGCTTGGCCTCAATACCGAGGTTCTCCTTCCAGGACATCTGGATGAACTGCGCGATCTTGGCGTGCCCTTCGCTGGTGTTGTACATCAAGGTGATCTCCGGTAGGCCTGCGCCACCCGGATACCCGGCCTCGGCCAGTAACTCCTTTCCCTTGTCTGGATTGAACACGATGCCCGGGAAGTCGGGATTATCAGCCACCTGGCCGAAGATGCCCTTGCAGGCAAAGCTCCAGGCCGGCAGTTGGCCACCCTTCAGCACGGTGTCAATCAGCTGCTGGCGGTCAACGCCATAGGAAAGCGCCTTGCGCACCAAGACGTTGTCAGTCCCGGGCTTGGTGGTGTTGAAGCCGTAGTAGTAGGTGCACAGTGCGGGCGCGATGGTCAGCTCCTTGCTCAACACCGGGTCCGCCTTGACGCGGTCCATGTCGTCCAGTGGCACGGCGGCTACGTCAAGCTCGCCGTTCTCATACATGGCGAACGCCGTTGAGGTTTCTACAACCATGACGCAGTCGATCGTCTCAATGGTGACGGACTTGGCATCCCACCAGTGGGGGTTCTTGACCATGACCATCCTGCTTTCGTGCTCCCACGTGTCCAGGCAGTAAGGGCCATTGGTCCAGATATTCCCAGGCTCGGTCCACTTGTCACCGAACTGCTCGATGGGTTCTCTGGGCTGCGGGCGGTTGACCCACATGCTGGCGATGGCCGGGAAGTAGCCGGCGGGCGACTCCAGCGTGAACTCGACTGTGTAGTCATCTACCGCCTTCACGCCAATGGAATCTATGTCCGTGCTCTCACCGGTATTGACCGCCATCGCGTTCTTGATGCCGTAGCAAACGTAGGCATAGTCTGAGGCCGTCTCAGGGTTGAGGGTGCGCTTGACACCGTACTCGATGTCGTGCGCGGTCACGGGACGCTTCTTCTCGGCCTCGCCCGTCGCCGGGTCGTAGTGCACCCAGTAGCCGTCCTCGCGCATCTTGAACGTCCATGTCAGGCCGTCAGCAGATACGCTCCACTTCGTGGCCAGCTCTGGAATGACTGCTGCCTCTGTGGTATCCTCAAAGTCCGTCAACCCCAGGAACAACTGCTCATCACAGAACACCGAGGTGGTGTCCGTGGCCAGCGCTGGGTCCAACGTCGGTGGCTCAGTACCCAGGTTCCAGTGGAGCGTCGTCTCCAGCTTCTCAGCCGGCTTGCAGGAGGTGACAATCATGGCCAAAGCCAGGAGCAGTGTCACCGCCACAGCGAATCTTTTACCAAACATCTCTTAGTCTCCTCCTCATAATATGCTGGTCCGTAAACCGCTAACAGATACTGCGCAGTTGCTCTATCCGATATGCCTCACCTCCCTTCAATCCAGGTCTTGATCAAGCGCTGCGTAATAGTCTCCGCAAGACGAGAACAGCTCTCGTCTATTCGACAGTCTCTAGTTCAGG
>Ga0315543_1001028_pt1 | contig 31686 bp, 31 predicted proteins | sample SalMarSW160210MG_2_FD_203098 | JGI IMG/M metagenome (GOLD analysis project Ga0315543, IMG submission 203098) | Salt marsh sediment microbial communities from the Plum Island Ecosystem LTER, Massachusetts, United States - Salt Marsh Sediment SW1601-210 ... | reverse complement strand
ATTAACATGAAACTAAAACTTCCTCTCGTAGGAAGGGTTAACCTGAAGCTTCCAAGGAGGTGAGTCGATGATTAAATACCAACTTCAAATTGAAGTCCTGGAAGCAAGGATTGCTCCGATGGGTTTGAGCCCCGGCGGCCAGTTGTGGGGCGGCGGTGGTGGCCCGTAAGGCAATCCAAGTCTGTGAGGGGGCAGGGTTGGCCTGATTACCACCCTGCCCTTTGTTTTTTGCCTATCAACGTCCCCAGTCGTTTTATTTCACTGACCAGAAATATCGTGGAGTTATTACTCTGATATAGTTGACGGTCGGTCTCACTGTTGATGCTGTCAGCAATCCGCTTACAAATTTGTAAGGCGCTATTGTAGTTGTCGTAACATTGTTCATATTCCCCTTTTAAGAAATTGATCTTTCCCCGAAATGTGAGTGAGGTAATTAACTCCGGCATCAAGCCGCTGACATTGGCAGTTCTCTGGGCTCGTGACAAGTAGTTGAGAGCCGACTCGTAGTTGTTGTGTATCATCACAAGCTCGGCGGCGAGGTTGCACATCCACGCCAGCTCGATATCCTCCGAAATCTTATCAAGTTTGGACAATATCTTCTCTGCGCGGCCGAGAGCTTCATCGGTTCTTCCTTGAGCCAGAAGCAACTCAATGACATTGAGAATGATTAACGTTCTCTCGCGATCCAAGTGCAGTTCGGCAGCCAGAGCCAAGGCCGTCTCTACAAAGTGCGGCTCATCTGACACCTTCGTAATGAGCAAGAGAGCATTTAGCTGGCCCGATTTGTCGGTGATCTGTCGGGCAATACTATAAGCTGCCTCGCTGAGTTCCAGGGCTTGTCTCTGGTCTCCCAAAAAGTATCTCAGGCCAGCTCGCCCAACGGTCACCTCCACAGCCAGCATTTTGTCGTCTATTTCTCTTATGATTCCCTCGCCGGTTGCCAAGCGCTGTTCAGCTTCAGAGAATCGTCCCATTCGCTTGAGAACCGTTCCGAGGTTCAGATTGAAGGCGGCGTAGTGGCGTTTGTCACTGAGAGCCTCGGATAATGCGATTCCCTCTTTCAGGTATGGTAATGCTTCATTGAGCTGTCCGGCCGTTGTCATGACGCCGGTGAGGTTCTCCAGGTTAAATAAGATTTCTTTTTTGCTGCCAAGGCGTCTGTTGATTTCCAGTGATTCCCTCAAACAGTCAACTGCCTTTTGTCCTCGTCCTGTGAAGTGGTAAGCATAGCCGAGATTGTTCAAGGTACGCGCTATCTCCCCCGCGTTCCCGATCTCTTTTTTTACTCTCAGGGAAAGGTCCATAAGATGGATGGACCGTTCGAAACGTCCCTTGACGACATAAATCATGGCGATATTTCCCAAGGTCGAGGCGACATCAGCCATTGCTTCCAGCCGTCGTTGGATCCGCAGAGCGCTACGATAATGGACTAACGCTTGGTCAAGGTCGCTGGCGATCCAATGGATGTTTCCGATGTTGTTCAAGGTGTGGGAAATCTCCAGCTCGTCACCCAGCTCCTTATAAATTCCCAAGGCATTGTGTAACGCCTCAAGACCCTGAGCCCGCTCCTGTTTCATCCTATGCAAGTCACCGAGATCTTTGTATGTCTCGGCAAGTAACTTGTCTCGTGGGAGGCCCCGATACAGGTTGAGGATCTTCTGGTAGGTTGCCAGGGCCAGGTCGGTTTCACCGTTTTGTTTGTGAATGTCACCCTTAATCATCAAGAGCTGACAGGTATCGAAGAGCCGGTCAATCATCTGGGCATAGTCGACAACATGATCAAGAATATTGATAGCGCGCTTACTATAGTGCTCCTTATTTAGCAGAAGGGATGCCTGATAGGCGCATCGCTCGGCTCCCTCGAGGATACCAGCCTGCACATATAGCCTGGCCGCGAGTTCATACAATGTCAGTCTTTCCGCTTTAGCGGCATAAATCGCTGAGTACTTCTTGGTAACACCAAAATTGAGAAATTGCCTGATGATTTCTATGAGAGCGTCCGGTACCTCGTTTAATTCGTTGTCATTGACAACCTCAAGTTCTCTGGTTTGAGTTCTATCCCCAATAATGGCAGCCTTGACGATCTGTTTCTTTCGACCAAAAGGCGACCGAGCAAAAACACTTCCCGTTTTACGCCGGAGGGCCAAAGGCCAATATATTTCGCGGGTGAAAACAAAATGCTGTCCGTCATACTGCAGAGTGCCTCTGATAAAGTTTGCGGTTAACACCAGCCTTAGAGCTGCTGCACTCTCACTCGTCAATAAACTTAGGCGCCTCGATTGCCTTTCCGTTGTCTTGAGAGTCGCCTTTACTGTCTCTGTATAATGCTCTCTTGGGGCAAAGAAGTGAGTCGGACGAAGAGCCTTCTCAAAGGGATAGCGCGCCCCGACCGTGCGGAGCGCTTCGCACACTTCCCAGCCTGACTGAGGTCGATCCGATTCGTTCTTAGCCAGCAGCCGTCCTACCAAGTCAACCACTTTTTTACTCAGGTACGGTCTCATCGTTTGCAATCCCGGAGGGTCATCCTCACGAACTCGGCTGTTGGTCTTTACCGGATCACTCTCGTTATCCATGAAGGGATGGATACCCGTCAACAACTGGTAAGCGATCACTCCCAGGGAAAAGAGGTCTGATTGAAAAGTGGATCGTGATTCAACCACAGTCTCCGGCGCCATCCAGCCTACGGTTCCAAGTCCAATCCTGGCAGAATCAGGTTCATGACTGAAGCGACCGAGTGAAAAGTCTGACAGTTTGACATAAAACAACTTATCATCATCTAATCCCTGCCAGTCCTCCGGCAAGAAGATATTATGCGGCTTCAGGTCTCCGTGAATGATAGAATGCGACCGGAGGAATTCCAGGTTAACAGCTACAGCAGAAAGTAAATTGAGCGCCAGCGTGAGATTACCTATCCGGCCGCATTGGTCAAGAGTGGGCCCCGGGCACAGTTCCATCAGCAGGTACACAGGTTGGTTGGTTGAGACTTCCAAGACTCTCACAAGGCCGGGGAATTTGAGACGCCCGATAAGCTGATACTCTCGTTGTGCCAATTGCGCAAACGCGGCATGCGATTGCGGATCATCTTCAAGAGGGTGTTTGAGAGCCAGTTGTCGCTTATGAGCTTGGGAAAAAGCACGGCTGACTACAGCTGTTCCTCCCCGGCCAAGTGGTTCCAGTATACATAAGCCGGGCAGCTCAGTCGGCTTGTTCATAGGGTAAATGCTCGCTTAGTTCTTCGGTTGAAAGCGAGGGAGAACCAGTCTGAATGTGGAACCCTGACCCGGAATCGACCGTACTTCGAGCCGGCCATGGTGTTGTTCAACAATTTTTTTGCAGTTTGACAGTCCCAACCCATGACCACCTTTTTTAGTGGTGAAATGGAGGGTAAATATCTTTGAGAGGGTTTCCTTCTGCATCCCAAGGCCGTTGTCAGAAATCTCCAAAATAACACTTTCGTTATCCCTGTCGTAGGTGGCAATGATGCCTATTTCCCGTTTGAACTCGGTTCCATCGGCTTTCTCATTGACGGCTTTTTCTTCGATAGCATCAGCGGCGTTGTTGAGCAAATTCATCAGCACCTGTTGGATGAGGCCGACGTCCATTTCCAGATTAGGAATTTCCTCTTCAAGGTCTATGGTGAAGAGAGTCTGTTTGAACCGCGGCTGAACCCGTAGGGAGAAAAGGAGGTCCTCGATCAGATGCTTAATGTCATAACTGATGAATTCAGATTCCAGCTTGGAAAAATCCATCAGGTTATCGATAAAGCGCTTTATCTTGTGGATGCTTTCCGTAATCGACTTGCTGTTGAAGATGATCTTGTCATATTCGCCCCGATCAATGTTCAGTGCCATCAACTCAGCGTTGTTAGAAGCAATAGCCAGATAATTGTTCAACTCGTGAGCCACTGCTGCCGCCATTTCTCCCTTGGCTACAAGCTTCTCCGAAAGAATAACGTACTTTTCCATAATCACTTTTTCCGTGATGTCATCGATCGTCATTATCAGACCATCGTCTCCGTTAGGCAGACCGGAAAGAAGCGAAATCTTTATCGACAGCGCCTTTTCAACGTAGCCGGTGTTATGGAAGAAACGCGGGTCCGAGAAATCCTGCCTGGTGGTCAAGGCAGTGTTTATCATGGACTTCCAGCGCAGGCGTTCCTTCTTGGGCAGCAAGTCCAAAAAGACGTTTGGCTCGCCTGACTCGCCGATAAGGCTGACGCTGTTCTTGTTCAGGTCGAATATCTCCAAGGCGACAGAATTTATTGTGGCTAACCGGCCCACGCCGTCAACGACAACCGTTCCCACCGGCGACTTGCTAATGACCAATTCGTTGTATCGCTTGAGACTCAACAGAGAGTCGTAGATACTCGCGTTATGCAAGGCGTTGGAAACCATCTGGGCGTACAGCTCAAAAAGGTATAGATCGGACTTCAAAAACATCTTGGCCTGGTTGGAATTATCCAGGTAAAAGACGCCGATCACCTTTTCCTTCACTTTGAGAGGTACGCACATGATAGAGCGAAGGTGCAGCTCAACCACCGACTGTTGGGAAGCGTAACGTTCATCAGCCAGAGCATCCGAGGTGTAGATAGACTTCCCGGTCGAAGCTACCCGAGAGGTGACGGAATTGGAAATCTTGAAATCCTCCCTGGCTATCTCATCTTTTCCGAGGTTGTGGACAGAACGCACCTGCAACATTCCTTCCTTGTCTAACAGCATGATCAAGCCGCGTTCAGCTTGCATAAGCTCAATCGCCTTGTGCATGACAATCTGAAGAATGTCATCCAAAACCAGGGACGAGTTGACGACCTGGGAGACTTCTAAAAGTGCCTTCAGGTCAGAAACGGTTTTCGATGAATCAACTTGCTCACCGGTAATCCTCGGGTTGGCTTTGGCAACCTCTTCGAGAGTAGCCTCAAGATCGGCAAAAATATCCATAGGTTTTGTAACTCCATCCTTTCTGATGGCGTTTTCTTCTGAGGACAGGTCAGTTTGGTAACACTTCACTGTCAGTTCTCCAAGGGCGTGCTTCTTAACACAAAGTCTCTCAATCGAGTACTTGTCTTTTAGATATATCGGAATTATTCAGTTAGGGATTAGGCTCATCCTTCCCGACGGCTTTGTGCCCAGTCAGGGGATGTCAGCCTTTTGATCTGACTTCGGACAAAGAGAACGGACGGGATTTGAAAGAATGTTCTTCATGGCCAAATCCGGTAATGTGTAAAAACTTTCTGAAAAGGTACTTAAGCGGGGATTCAGAGGCGCCCGACGAGTCGGCGCCAGAAGCTAAGTTAAAGGTTGTCAACAGAATACAGGTTAGCTTCACCTCAAGTACATATTGCCTGTGACGGTTAAGCCCCTGGAAGTCAGTAATATCCACCACAATCGAGTCGCTTATAAACTGATGAAGCTTAGCCAGCGAAACAAAACGGCGGCTGCTTTCAAGGCCTAATTTTAGAGCGGAAAGAGTGAAATCCTCGGTTACAATTCTATAACTAACCTTGATTAACCCCGTGGTCTCGGCTACTTGTTTTGACCCCCACAAACGTCTTGGCTGCGACAATATCAAACGGTACTCAATAGCAAAATCAATCCCTTCCTTCAGTCGTTCCACTTGCTTTGAGGAAATCAATTGCGACAGATTAAGCCAGACGGAGATGTGACCATTCCGCAGGAAGATATCATACTCGATTGGCTCCGGTTCGTCTGCGGCTAAGATTGTCAGGGGAACAAGAAAACCTGACAATACCAGGCAGCCTGCCATAACAAAAACACAAAACGACAGACGATTTACCATACGTCATCGCTGAATATTTGAACTAAAAAACATGGTCAAAGCGGACATAAATCTTTGGGCTGTCGTCAAAAGAACGATCCAAGCGCTTGGATAAGTTAAGGCGCATATCATCTCCAAAAAAGACACCTATTCCAAGAGAGTGCTTTACCTCGATGTCACGGTTTAACCTGGTATCGTTGGCGATCTGCCCACCATCCCAGAAAATCGAGGCGGCCAGGTCGGTCCTGGGAAAATCAATCCGGTACTCTACGTTGGCCATCCAGAAGCGGCTCCCCATAAACTCCTTGTGTTTGTAGCCGCGCAACGTGCCGAGGCCGCCAAGATAAAAGCGCTTGTACATTGGAAGGTAACCGTCACTCCCGCCGTACATCGCTCGTAAAAGCATCATGGCGCGGTGATGTATTTTCTGATAGCGGCGCAGCGCAATCGTATAGCGGCGATAATCAAAATCTGAATTGATATCCGGATGCGACCACTCGATATCACTGGTGAAATGCCAGGCCGATTTTTCAAACGGATCCTCGGCGGAACGTGTGTCAAGCTCGATTCCACCAGACAAATATGCGTTGTCGGTCGTATCTGTTTCAGCTATGCTGTTTTGCCGGAAATCTGCTTTTACCCGGCTGAAGTTTTCACCGAACAGCTTACTACCACCAAATAACGACCACAGGTGAGGATGAGCATCAAGCCATTTTGTTCGCTCAAAACGGTACCGGCCTTCAAGGCTGACCGTTGACAGGGGTTTGAACGTCAGGTAGACCGAGCCGCCTTCGGCTTCGTAATAATCCTTGAAGTCTTCCGTAACCAGCAAAGTGAAGATAAGGTTTTCCTTGTCGCTTATAAGCCAGTCGTCCTCCGAGGCTAACCGGCGGTAGAATGATCCCCCGATGGCCAGAGGCCGTCTGCGCCAGATCGTTTGTTCCAAGCCAAAATCGTAGCGCCACCTTTCCGACTCGAAAGCATACCCCCCCATGGCCCAGAACGAGGGAAGCAGCGAATCGCGGTCGTCAAACCGTAGACCCCAGTAAACAGTCGCTCCGTCAACTCGATTGTATTTGAAGTTGCCGGAAAATGAAATAGCCTTCTCTTTACGATAAAAGCGGTGTTTGTGTCTGGCGCCGTATTCCTTGCCTCCATAAATCTCGCCGTATACTGAAGCATCCTTGGCGATGTCGATGCGGCCGGATATAGAGACGATGTCCCCCCGCGCTACCGCCTGGGGACCAATGTAAATGTCGCCAAACAGGGATACAATGTCCTTGTTGACCTCGCCGTAAACCTCGATGTTGCCTGCAACCGAAAAGACAATTCCCTTGACGAATTCATCTTCATCGACATCAATGTCTTCTGAAAAGCCTATCCGGTTCGCCCGCATCAGGCGCTGTACTCTCGGCGAAGCACCTGATTTAGTATAAAAGGTTATCGTTGTCAAATCATCATCATCGGTGATCTGGATATCAAAAATTTCTTTATACGGATAAGGTTCTCCGGCAAACACTAAGGCTTTTTTGTCAAACCAGACCGAATCACCCACAAGAACCTGGGATTCTTTTATGCTGATGCTTTTCTGAGGGAAATACGAGGTTACCTCTTTTCCGTCTTCGAACACTGCAACGCCAATCTCTTTTTTGTCGAATGAGATTTCAAAGTATTCTTCCTGTCGCGTCGAAGACTTGTAGTCCTTGTACCGAGGTTCCACGGCAGAAGCCCAGGGCGCTAAGAGGATACTTAGTGCAGCCAGTGTTAGCCATTGACAAAAACCGGTTAGAGCTATTGTTCGCATCTGATCCTCCGTTTTCTTAAGTCATAGAACAAATTCCATGCCGTCAAGTCAAGTTGTGAATCTATGGGCATTTACCTGCTGGTGGAGCGTTAAACCGTGTGCCTGACACACACCGAAGCACAATTTCCATTCAGGTGTTTTTGAGTTTCAGCTCTTTGATTTTCTTAGAGAGATTGGCGCGATCAATTCGCAGGAGACGGGCGGCTTCGGAGATATTTCCCCCAGAGTCGTCAAGGGTTTTTTTAATGAGATACTTTTCAAAGTCGGCTATCTTTTCCGACAATGACGAGGTGTGACCACGGAGACTCCCGGAGGGAGCGCACGGCACCGCATGCGCCACAAGATCGTCGACCTCCACCGTCCGATCATGAAAAAGGATGGTCAGCCGCTCAATGATGTTCTTGAGTTGACGCACATTGCCGGGATAATTAAGAGTTGTCAGATACGCCAGGGCTTCGGCTGACAGCCTTGTTGTTTGAGCGGGATCAAAGCGTTTGAGAAACACCCCCACCAACAGCGGGATGTCGTCTAACCGATCGCGCAGCGGTGGAACCTCCACCAAAAAGACAGAAATGCGATAAAATAGGTCTTCACGAAACTTCCCTTCACGGACGAACTTCTGCAGGTTCTTATTAGTAGCGGAGATCACCCGCACATCGACGAGACGCTTTTGAACCGATCCGAGGGTTTCGACCTCGCCGGTTTCAAGTACCCGCAGTAGTTTTGCCTGGCATTCAAGCGGCAGGTCGCCGATTTCATCGAGGAATATGGTTCCGCCATCGGCTAGGACAAACTTGCCGGGATAGTCCTTGACTGCTCCAGTGAACGCTCCTTTGGCGTGTCCAAACAGCTCAGATTCAAAAAGGGTGGTCGGGATGCCAGGGCAGTTAACCTTGATGAACGGCTTGTCTCTTCGCTGGCTCTCAAGATAGATTCGAGTAGCCACCAGCTCTTTGCCGGTGCCGTTCTCCCCGGTGATGAGAATAGTCGCCTGGGACGGCGCAGCCTGTGTGATGATCTTGAGAAGCTTTTTGATGGCTTTGGAATTACCGATTATTTGGGAACTTTGGTCAATTTCGCTGACCATCATGTTTCGCTGGCGATTGGCGGTGGCGAGCATCAGCGAAGACCTTAAACTGGAAATTAGTTTCTCCGGCTGCACCGGCTTCTCCAGGTAATCGATAGCTCCCAACTTGATCGCTTGCAGGGCGGTAGGAATGTCAGATTGACCTGAGACAACCAGCACCATCGGTGGGTGCAGTTCCTCTTTGATCGATTTAAGAAAATCAATACCGGATTGGCCTGGCAGGTGCAAATCTAAAAGGACAAGGTCAAAACTGGCTTCGAGACACCTGTCGATAGCTTCCTCCGCCGTTGCGGCTGTGGTAGTTTGGTATCCTTCATCTTGGAGCAAGGAAGAGAAAGAGAGAGTGATATTCGGCTCGTCATCGACTATCAGTATCTTCTGAGGCATCCTGAGTCACTCTTTTCGGGGCAATGACATAGTTATCGTGGTGCCGTACCCTTCCTGCGAACTGAGCAACAACTGCCCACCCATTTCATTGACAGTTTTCTCAACTATGGCCAGACCGAGACCGCTGCCTTTCTCTTTTGTCGTAAAGTACGGCATTCTGGCCGAAGCCATAACATCCTCGCTCATACCTCGGCCATGATCCTGGACTACGAAATCTACCGTGTCGCCATGCAACCTCAGTTCCACCACGATTCTGCCGCTCTCTTCGGAGGCATCCATAGCATTCTGGAGTAAATTGTGCAGCGCTTCCCGAAAGTAGGTGGCGTCGACTTTGGCGTATATCCGTTGCGAAGGCAGTCGCAGGACAAAATCGTAGGCAGCAAGCTGCTGTTTGTATAGATTGGCTATTGATGTAAGCAACTCATTTAAGTCGGTCTTTTCAAACCTTGGCGGTGGGAGCTTGGCCAACTGCGAAAACCGATCCGCTAAGGCAGTCAAATGCTTTATCTCCTCCGATATCGCTCGTAAAGGCTCGATAACCTGCTCGTAGCCAGAGGAACTCTTCAAAGACTTTTCAATCTGATAAAGCGAGATCAGTATCGGCTGGAGAGGGTTTTTCAGTTCATGGGCAAAACGTTGCGCTACGTGCCGCCAGGCTGCAACTCGCTCACTCTGGGCAAGCCTGGCAGTAGTTTTGTCCAGTTGTTGAGCCATGCGATTGAAGTTGGCAATCAAGGTCTTAATCTCCCCCGTTCCCGACAATGGCACGGCAAGCTTAAAATTACCAGCGGCAATCTCTTTGGAAGCATTACTGAGGTCCATCAAGGGTCGAGTGAGGTTTCGGGAGAGACGCGCTGAGAACAAGTAAGCAAAACCTACTGTGGCTATCGAGAGTACGACGAATATCATCGAAAGAAAAAATATATACCTGGGCCGGAGTTCTTCAGCCGAGGTTCGCGAGGCGTAGCCGGTCTGAAATGACGCCAGGAGGTTAGCGTACTCGCGGCCATGATGGTACCCGCCGCAAAGGTGGGTGCCGCCGGCGAGCTCCCGGCAGGAAAACTGATAGATGGATTTATCACGTTCCACAAAGCCATGAGACCGATTTTCTCCGGCTTGCACAATAGCGGCAACCACCTCTGGAGAGAAGCGCGCACCACTCCCACCAAAACAGGTTTGACCACTTGACTCCCAAAAGACGAAATCAGGATACGTTAAGAGAGCATTGCTGTCCAAGTGAGGATCGTCGAGACAGCCGTCTATTTTTTTGAATAGGAAGTCGTTGTAATAGTTGGTTAACTCCTTGGAATAATGATCGGTCTCAGTTGACGGGAGGGAACTTGTCTCAATCACCAGGTAATACCCCGCCAGTGCCAAAAGGATAGCCGGTACAAGAGAGAACAGCAAAAACAGCCGGAACAGCTTTTTCCCAAACGGTGATACAATTGCTTCATTCATTTCCGAAAGCGTTGGCTGTAGTCTCTCAGCGCCTGATGGTGCGACATAAAAGCAATCTTATCCGGAAGATCATCAAAACTGAAGAAGCGGACCTCAAGAGCGTCATCTGAGGCTTTCATGGTGCCGCCGACTACCTCGGCCAGGTACAGCATCAAGATTGCGTTCGTACGCGGGTCGTCATTACCGGAATAGACATCGAAGAATGACGTGAGTTTGATTTGCAGTCCGGTTTCCTCTCCGACTTCTCGCACAGCCGTTTGCGAAGGGTGCTCATCCCATTCCATGAAACCGGCGGGAATACACCACCAGCCGATTCGTGGTGGGTAGGCGCGTTTGACCATAAGTATCCGGTCATGTTGGACAATGATCGCGCCGGCGGCCGGAATAGGATTTTGGTAGAAAACAAAACCGCAGCTTTCGTCCTGACAGACCATACGGTTGTGCCCTTCAATGTCGCTGGCAACGAGTGTCTTCCCACAGAGAGGACAAAAGCGGTAGCCGCAATGATGATCTTTTCGTGCCAATAGTTTCGTTTCGTCAAAAATCCTGTGTCTGTCGTCCATGTTGTCCCACTTTGTTGTTTAGTTTTATCGCAACGATGGTAGTGTCATCTCGCGGAGGATAGGTTGGGTCATAAGTATGCAGATCGTTTAGAACCTGATCGACAATGGTCTGGGGATCATCAGCTCTGTGACTGAGAACCAACTCGCGGATACGGTCTTCGCCATACTCCCGTTCGTCGGCATCCAGAGCTTCAGACAGCCCGTCAGTGAAAAGGAATACGATATCGTTTGGTTGTAATTGCACAGCGCACGACTCGTATTCCACTTTGGGAAGAGCACCGATAATCATCCCGCCCGTCTTCAAAAGCTCCACACTGCCTTCAGCTCGCACTAGGAAAGGATAGTTGTGGCCGGCGTTGGCGTAGCTGAATTTGCCGCACTCCAAATCCAGCTCTCCGTAGAAAAGGGTAGCAAACTTATCAGCAGAAGAAGCGCGAAGTATTTGTTGATTCATGTTTTTCAACATGGTGCTGATGGGGCTGCCATTATTAACCTCACTACGAATAATCGCCTGTATCTGCGCGATCATCAACGCCGCCGGCATGCCCTTGCCCGAAGCATCGGCGATCACAATCCCCAAGCGCTGGTCGCCGATAGGAATGAAATCGTAAAAATCCCCTCCAACTGTGCGAGAAGGAGTAGAATGAGCGGAAACAGAGAGACAGTCGTAGCAGGGGGGCTCCGACGGCAGGAGATCAAGCTGAATCTGCCGAGCCATGGTGACTTCCTCCTGCAACCTCATTCTCTCCAGCGACTCGACATACAGCCTGGCGTTGGTGAGGGCGGTTACCATCTGATTTGACAATACGCCCATCAGGTTAATGTCTTCCGACGAGTAGCGGTAGCCGACCACCTTATCGGTCAAAGCAACAAAACCCAGCAGGTGCTTGGCGTCCTTAAGGGGGAGGATCAACCTGATGCGGCGTTGCTCCAAAAGGGATGCCAGAGGGGAACCCTCTTTATAATCGGTCAGGGAATACATGTACGTCGGCGTCTCAAGAAGGTTGATGCCACGAAGCATAAGGTCACCGCGGTCAAGAACGATTCGTCTCGGGTAATCTTCGCTGGGTAGGACGGCATACTCCTCGACGGTATCGTCAAACAACACAAAATAAACCTTGTCGACTAAAAGAGCGGTTTTAAAAGTTTCCTCGATTATCTGTCGTAGAAGTTGGGGGTCAAACAAGGAGATAACCTGGCGGGAAAAACGCTCGATGATGTTGCGGTGATCGGTTCGAGTGCGGATAAACATCGACCGTAGCAGATTGTCAATCCAGTTGTTGATCGGTTGAAATAACAACAACAAGATGATAATGCACGCGTAACTGACTACCTCAGCCTGCGGGCCAAACAAAGGTGTGAGAATTTTCTTTGACTGAAGCACCACTAAGACATAGGCTCCCACCAACATCGCTGAGGTAATGGTGTAGACGAAAGATCTCCGGAAAATAAACCGAACGTCAAGAAACTGGTGGCGAATCATGGCGAAAATAAGAAAGCCGGACCATGTCAGCAGCGCTAAAACCAAAAAGGTGGAGCGGAGTTCGTTAGAGAATTGCCGGGACAAGAGGATCGGTCCAAGAAAGGCCACGATAAACAGCCCCAGACCTATCCGAGTACCCCATAAAACTATTCTGGTTTGCGTTAATAAGCGCGGGTTGGTGATAAGTCTCCTTCCCGATTCAAGGAAGTACACTGCTGTCAAAAGGTAAACCAGATACAAACTGCCGAAGATTGTCGTCTGGTAGGTGCGGATAAGACTGACAAGCACCAAAAGCCCGGAAAACAGTCCTGAGAGCGGGTGCAGAATAACTCTCGAAAATCCTTCCGTGGCAGCTTCGCTCCTAAGAAAATTCCCGGCCTGGGCCAGCTCATCGAAAAACAGTGCTAGCGCCAGGTGTATGATTTGCGGGACAAAAATTAAGTAACGCAGACGCAGATGCTTGAATTCTCTCAGACGGTCCAGAGGAAAAATCCATGAAAAGAGCAGAAAGAACGAAAAGAATAACTCCCAAAGGTATTGCAAATTATACAAGGTGGAGTCCTCGAATCTATCCGTTAATACCCCAGTCCTTTGAAGGACCGAGCCGAGGACTATAAAAATCGGCCCCAGACCGGCACAAAAGAGCATAGCGCCAGTTATCCGATTCAACCGATTAGCAATATTATCCCGCGTTACCGTGACGGCTAAAAAGATAGAAAAACCGCCGGTGAGAACATACAGGATCGAGATGGCCAGCTCCATATCTGTGCCTTCTACTCCTACCGAGTGTCTCCGTTGTCAGATGGCTTTGGTAATAGTAACCGTTGTCCCTTGCTCAGAAGCTTTGATATCTACTGTATCCATCAAGGAACGAACGATGAAGATCCCTCGACCCGCTTCCTTGAGCAGGTTTTCATCAGCGAGAGGATCTTCAATCTCCTCCGGATTGAAGCCTGATCCATGGTCAGAAACGATCACCTTCACCTCACCGTTTGTTTTTCTAATCTTGACAATGATTGATTTATCCAGCGAGGACCTGCTGCCGTGGGAGATAGCGTTGATAACAAGCTCCGAAACCGAGATGGCAATGTCGGCAATCACCGATTCGTCGGTATTATAACGGCGCAGGACACCTTCAATGAACTCATCCACAGCGACCAGAAATTTATCGTGGGCAGGGATCGTAATCGTATTTCCCGAGATTGTTGCCTTATCCATGCTGGTCGACTCTCCTAAAAAGACGGCTGAATCACCCAGGAATTTCCCTGCGGTGCAGGCTTAGGTTCAGTTCCGCGTGAGAAACAGCCGTCATTTAAGCGCTTTTACCGCTTCAACGACAGAATCGTATGTATCGAACACCATCACCAACTTAGTGATGGTCAACAGCGACTGTATCTTATCTGTAACATTGGCCAGCTTCAGTTCGCCGTCGTTGTTGCGAAGAGTAGTGTAGGTTGAGATAAGAATTCCCAAACCGGTGGAGTTCATCCACTCCACTTGGGAAAGATCGATCACCACCTTCTTTCTCCCCGCTTCCATGACTTCATGGAGCTTATCGTGAAGCAGGCTGGCATCGGGACCACCCATGATTTTGCCCTTCGGTTCCAAAACAACTATACCGTTTTGCTCACGGTCGCTCAGTTTCATCTTCGAGGTCCCTCCGATTACGTTATATGTTTAATACGTATCTTTCCATCCTAGGTTACTCAACCCTTCTGTCTATAGGAGATGGAGTGACCAGTTTAAACCCACCCATAACTCAACACTTGCCCCGCTTGAACCGACGCCGCAACGTTCTTGAAGAAGCTGGCTTGTCCATCTAATATCATCTTCTAATAGTGATATTACTAACCGTAGGGCAGAAGCCGCCGACTCCTGCCAATTTTTGGCAGGTCTCGGAGAGACCTGCCCTACTCAAATGTCTAAGTGCTTAATTAGCTTATTATTGAACGCAAGTCAAGGTGATTCTTAAGAGCACTACAACCAGATGTTTCTTCAGTGGGAGTGGTAAGAGATTATTACTAGTGTGATGTCCCAGAAATACATGCTAATAAAAAAAGCAGCAAATTAAATCGTGGCATGGGCATCATGCCCATGATTCACGGGCATGATGCCCGTGCTACTGCAAAAGAATATGTGAACATATATTTGGTACGCAACACTAGCGGTTTAACCCCTAATAACATGGCCCTTTGCTTAAAAGCAAAAACACGCCATTCATGCTACGGAATAAAACGCTATCACGGATTGTTCTTATGCGCTCTCCTTTAGCTTAGCAGAGGCAATTGGTTTAAAGGTCAGCGCCCCGGATGGGCAGAAACGAGCGCAGACGGGATCACCGCCGCACAGATCACACTTGATAATCATGTTGTGCTGGTCGTCAAATAGTGAGCAGCCAAAGGGACAGGCAGCCACACACGCCATGCATTTGACACACTTTTCTTGGTTAAGCTCAACAGCACCCGTCTCCGGGTTCAGCCGCAAGGCATCAACCAGGCAGGACTTGACACAAGCGGGATCATCACACTGCATACAGACCACTGGGACCCATAGGTCTTTCATGCCTCCATCAAGGACAGTGATGCGTGATCGGCCCAGTTTGCCGTTAACCGGATGAGCAAAAGAACAAGCCAGCTCACAGGTGCGGCAGCCGGTGCAAAGATTCGGGGTCACGATCAATCTTGAATTCATGACACTGCCTCCCGCGACCACGAGACAATTCTGCCCATCGTTTGTGCCAGCTCCTTGCGATGACACTCATCACATATCTCAAAATAACTCATAGGAATGTTTCTCGATTCGCTGAGGGCTTTGGCAAAATCCTTGGTGATAGTCTTCTTGCCGCACTTGGTACAGGTGATCAGTTCGAACTGCTTCTTCCAGATGGTGCGAATGTTGCCTTCATCAGTAAACTCAATGACATTGGTGGGGCAGTTAAGAGCGCAGGCCAGACAGCCAACACAGTCGGGTGGCGCTTCGTCAAGAGGTGGAGCGACCTTCTTGCCATGTCCACGCCCGACCGTTGAGATGGCCGCAAATCCCATTTGGTCACAAATACGCGTACACAGACCACAGAGGATGCAGTTATCACCTTCAGGAATTTCCTCGTAGCTGGTTTTTGTGATGCCGTACTCTTCAGCCAGTTGCCGAATCTCAGGTGAGTTGGGACTGCGGGCGAGCTGGAGATCAATAAGTGTCTTGCGCAGCTCAATCACGGTCGGAGAGTGGGTGCTGACAATCAAGTTATCCTCGACAGGGTAGAGACAAGAAGTAACGAAGTTACTCCAGCCGTCCCATTCCTCCTTGGTGATTTCAACGGTGCACAGCCGGCAGGCGCCGAACGGCTCCACCGCTTCGTGATGGCATAAGGCCGGTATTTCGATCCCTTCCCGCCTGATGACGGCCAGAAGCATTTCGCCTTCTGTGGCTTGGACGACCTTTCCGTTTATCGTAAGATGAACCATTTTGATCCCCTAAATCACCTCAATCGCGTGTCGTGTACAGATCGCATAGCAGGCTCCACATTTGTCGCATTTATCCTGATCTATAACATGTACCTCGCCCTTCTTGCCGGTAATGGCATGAACGGCGCAGGTAGAGATACAAGCCATACAACCATCGCATTTATCAGTAATAACTTCATACCGAATAAGCGCTCGACAGACACCCGCGGGGCAGCGCTTGTCCTTGATATGAGCCAGATACTCGTCCCGAAAATACCGGATCGTGCTCAAAAACGGGTTGGGTCCAGACTTGCCCAAACCACACAGTGACCCGATGATTATCATCTCCGACAGTTTTTCCATCTTGTCGAGGTCTGCCTCCGTCGCCTCTCCCTCGCTGATCTTCACCGCCAGCCGGTGAAGTTGGTAGAGGCCTTCGCGACATGGCGTGCACTTGCCGCACGATTCTTCAACCAAGAATGAAAGGAAATACTTGGCGAGATCGACCACGCAGGTGCGATCGTCGACCACAATCATGCCCCCAGAACCCATCATGGATCCGGCCTCAGTCAAGCTGTCGAAGTCGACCGGAAGATTTATCTTGGATTCCGGTAGGCAGCCGCCGGATGGCCCGCCGGTTTGCACCGCTTTGAAAGGCCGATCATTTTGTATACCGCCGCCGATGTCATAGATGATCTCGCGCAGTGTAGTGCCCATCGGCACTTCAATCAAGCCGGTATTGCACACTTTACCGACGAGAGAAAAAGCCTTGGTGCCGGTGCTCTTGGGAGTGCCAAGAGAGGCGAACTGCTCGCCGCCTTCACTAATAATGACCGGCACGTTAGCCAACGACTCGACATTGTTTAACACCGTCGGCTTGTCAAACAATCCCTTCAACACAGAGCGGACATACTTGGCACGCGGCTCGCCGACCTCGCCGGCCACTGATTTCATCAATGCCGATGACTCTCCGCAGACAAATGCCCCGCCGCCGCGGCTGACCTTGATATTGAAGGAAAAACCGTTGCCAAGGATGTTCTCGCCCAGTAACCCGTATTCATTGGCCTGATCAATGGCCAGTTGCAGGTTCTGCACCGCCAGCGGGTATTCCTCACGAACATAGATATACCCATCCTTGGAGCCGATGGCGTAAGCACAGATAATCATCCCTTCCAGCACTGAGTGGGGATCACCTTCCATGATCGCCCGGTCCATAAAGGCACCGGGGTCGCCCTCGTCGCCATTGCAGATGACATAGTGCGGTTGCTCTTTAGCCTTCAGACAGGTAGCCCATTTTCTTCCTGTTGAGAATCCCGCACCGCCCCGACCTCGCAGACCTGATTTGGTCATCTCGTCGACAACTTCGTCGGGTGTCATGGTGGTAAGCGCTTTGGCCAGCGCCTGGTAGCCGCCCTGAGCAATATAGTCGCGAATGTCGTACTGGCTGATTTTCCCAAGATTGCGCAATGCTATCCTGTGCTGCCGGGAATAGAAGTCAATATCAGCATAGCGCTCGATAGTCTGACCCGTTTTGGGATCAGTGTAAAGAAGGTCGGTAACCACCTCGTCTTTTCTGATCGAGGTCTCAATAATCTCTTCAACATGCTTGGGCTTGACCTTGGTATAGAAGATTCCCTTTGGTTCAATAACCACCAGCGGCCCCTGCTGACACAAACCGTGACACCCAGTCTCTTTCAGGGCTTCGACTGAGAACTTCTTTATGCGCTTTTTCTTGAGGAGCTTCTTGAATTCTTCGACAATTTGAGCGGCGCCGCTAGCCAAGCATCCCGGCCCACAGCAAACCAGAACTTTCTTGGCAAAACTTTTTTCTCTGGCTACGTATTCCTTTTGCAGCTCCTGTAGTCTTTGAGGGGAATCGATACGCATCTCACCTTCCCCTCATCAGCTTTTTGATATCGCTGACCTTGACCGAGCCGTAGTACTTACCATTCACAATCACTACCGGCGCCATGGCGCAGGCTCCGACACAGTTGACCACTTCGAGAGTATATTTCAGATCGGGAGTCGTTTGACCGGCCTTGATGTTCAACCGATCCTCCAACTGCTGCTGAATCAGTTTGGCACCGCGTATGTGACAGGTAGTGCCCACGCAGACGCGGATCACTCGCTCACCGCGCGGATACAGGCTGAAGGCATTGTAGAAGGTCGATACTGAAAACACCTTGCTTAACGGAACATCCAATGCCTTGGCCGTTTCCTTCAGTGCTTCGCTCGGCAGGTAATGGTATTCCCTCTGAATGTCTTGCAAAACAGTAATCAATGATTGTGGCTTCTTTGGGTACCGATCTATTATTTTGGGCAGTTTGTTCAGGTCGGGGGTCATGCTTTTTCCTTTTGGCCGAGAGATTCGAGAGCCAGTTGATGACCTTCTTTAAGAACCCTCAGGTTGATTTCAAGGACACTCTTCTTTTTACCAAGCTTCTCTTTCAGGGTTTCCCTCAGGGTATCAAACGAAACCACCCTTGAGGCTCCGATAAAAGCGCCCAGTACCGCTATATTGGCCGCCTTGACGTTACCGGCGCGCATGGCCATGTCGTTAGCCGGCACCAGCAGTTGAGTAATATCTGTCCGGTCAGAGGTCACATCAACGAGAGAACTGTTGATGATAAACAACCCCCCCTCTTTAACTTTCTGAGCAAACTTGTCAAAAGAGGGGCGGTTAAAGACACAGATACACAGCGGATTGGTAACAATGGGAGAACCAATCCGTACGTCCGAGACAACGACGGTACAGTATGCGGTGCCGCCGCGCATTTCGGGCCCATAGGAGGGAATCCAGGCCACCTGTTTCCCTTCGTTGATGCCGGCGTAGGCAAGAAGCTGTCCCGCCGTCATAATTCCCTGTCCGCCAAACCCAGCGAAGGTTACTTCGTACTGAGCCATCAGCCTTCCCCCTCGTTATTGGGCTCTTTGAAGCACCCGAGAGGATAATACGGGATCATCTCGTCGTTCAACCATTGAGCCGCCTCAGCCGGTGTCTTTCCCCAGTTGGTGGGGCAGGTGGACAACACTTCCACCAGTGAAAAGCAACGGTCTTCTTTTTGGTAAGTGAACGCCTTCCGGATCGCCCGTTTAGCCTGTATAATGTGCCGAGGAGAATGCACCGCGACTCGCTCGATGTACCCCGGAGTTCTCGAGGTGGCAAGCAGTTCCGCCATGCGAATTGGGTACCCAACATCAGTCACATCGCGACCCAACGGACAGGTAGTTGTGACTTGATTCGGCATTGTCGTGGGGGCCATCTGACCGCCAGTCATACCGTAGACGGCATTGTTGACGAAGATGGTAGTGAATTTCTCGCCGCGATTGGCAGCGTGAACAATTTCAGCCATACCAATAGAAGCTAAGTCGCCATCCCCCTGGTAGGTGAAAACAATCATGTCGGGTCGGAGGCGCTTGAAACCGGTGGCAAAGGCCGGAGCGCGACCGTGAGCCGCCTCAAGAAAATCGCAGTTTATGTAGTTGTATATAAACACCGAGCAGCCGACCGGTGCTACCCCCAAAGTCCTTTCACGAATTCCAAGTTCATCTAAAACTTCCGCCACCAGACGGTGTATGACGCCATGGGTGCATCCGGGACAGTAATGCGTCACTACATCTCGGAGCGCTTCCGGTCTCGTGAATATCGAAGCCTGACTGTCTGTCATATCTGCCTCAGTTTCGTTTCGTACCCCTGGCTGAACGAGTTTTATCCTTGATAAGCTTCAGGGCTGCCTCTTTGACCTCATCCGGAGATGGTACGATCCCGCCTGTCCGCCCGAAAAACTTCACTGGCTTAGCGCCTAACACCGCCTTTTCGACATCTTCCATCATTTGCGCGGTGCTCATTTCGATAGTAAGAACAACCTTGATATTCTTCTTCTTGGCTTCTTTGTTGATCTGTTTCTCCGGAAAGGGAAACAACGTTATCGGACGCAGCAAACCGACACTGACACCCTCCTGTTCCAGCTCGTCAATAGCCGTCTGACAGATTCTTGCCGTCGTTCCGTAAGCAACAATCAGTATCTCGTTTTGGGGATTTACCTTGTACAATTCGAAACGGACCTCTTCGCGCTTCATTTGCTCATATTTTTCTTGCAGAACCCAGGAGTTCTTCTCCAACAGAAACGGATCAAGAAAAAGCGATTTGATAACTAACGCCTCACGCCCTTTGGCGCCCGTCGCCGCCCAATCCTTGGGTGGCAGCGGGGGCTCTTTATATTCTTCAGGAAACTCCACCGGTTCCATCATCTGCCCGATCATGCCGTCACCGATCATCATCACGGGATTGCGATATTTGTCTGCCAGATGGAAAGCAAGCATCATCAGGTCGGCCCCCTCTTGAATCGTCGAGGGAGCCAGCACCAGCACACGGTAGTCGCCATGCCCGCCACCTTTGGTTGCTTGGAAATAGTCCGACTGCGCCGGCAAGATTCCCCCCAAACCTGGACCAGCGCGCATGATATTGACAAACACCACTGGAAGTTGCGCTCCGGCAATATAGGATATCGCCTCCTGCATCAAACTGATACCAGGACTTGAGGAAGTGGTAAAGACCCGTTTTCCGGTCGAAGCCGCACCAAACAGCATATTGCTGACGGCCACTTCACTTTCACCCTGAAGAAAAACCCCCCCTACCTCAGGCATCCGTCTGGCCAGATACTCGGCCACCTCGCTCTGCGGTGTGATCGGATAACAGAAGTAACCTTTAGCTCCAGCGCGCAAGGCAGCCTCGGCGATCGCCTCGTTCCCTTTCATCAATAATCGGGCCATTATCAGTTCCTCATCTCGTAGCGCTCACGTCAGTAGTCAAACAGGCTGAAAACGGTTCCATGCGTGTGCACCTCAATGGCCACATCGGGGCACGTAATAGCACAAATACGGCACCCTATGCAGCGGGAGGGATCGTGAACCTGAGCGTAAAAATACCCGCGCACCGTTATCTCCTTTGACATGGAAATAATTTGCTGCGGACAGGCTCGAACGCACAGCTCACAACCCTTGCAGTGGTTTTTATCTATAATAATTCCCGGCATCAATTACCTTTTTTGTCTCTCCCACGGTTTCAACAGCAGGCGATTGATCTTCAGTACGGGTACATCGAGCACCTTAGGATCAACTTCCTCTAATGCCTCATCTGTAGCGCTTAAGAACACTACCGGCAGATCTGTCCGTTCCCGGAGCTGGCGAGCCAGTTTTAATCCGGAAAGAACAATTTCAGCCGTAGTGTCGGTCAGTAGGTGCGTGTTTGAGATAAGTCCTGTAAACTTCAACCGCGAGGCGGTTTCAATATCTCCCTTAAGCTTAAAACAACTGTCCACATCCCGCGTGAACGGACGGTTTGCATTCAGGACCAACAGCAACTCATAGCCGTCCGGTTCAAAGGAACCTGCAAACGAACTTAAAATGCGCGCTCCCACATCATCGCCGCCGACATCCAGGATAACTTTCCCTTCATGCCTCTCAATAGCACCTTTGATTTCCGGAAGTATAATGGGGAGATCGGCGTAACGATAACCGCCACGAGGGCTTATCATTCTTACCGCAAAGGCTTCAAGCTCTTTCTCGACCTCGCGTGAGCGAAAATAGGGGTTGACTATGTCCAGATCGACAACGGCTACCGGCTCAGGCTGGCTGGTCGCCAGGTGACAGGCAAGATTGACGGACACTTCCGACTTGCCGCTACCGAATCCGCCTACTATTATCAGTATATTCTTCGTAAAAGAGGGAGTCGGAAACTGCTTCATCGGTTTGACCATCAACACTGCAAAAAACCTTCAGACGCTTCTCCAAGTACAGCTCATTTCCCTCCCTTTTTTCAACAGTTCCAGAGGATAGACCTCAAAAAACCTTATAAATTGTCTTATATGTAATATTGTCTATGCTGACGGTAACGTCAAGAGTATTTGTGAAAAAAATAACGATTTAGTTGGTTTGACATATGTCTAAGACGTTATTATTCTAATATTTTATATAAGGTTACAACCAGTAATAGACACCATGTCAGTGGCTGCGTACATGAAAATGCCGGTAAAGACGACTCAAAAGTTGGCTTTCCTATTCGTTTTGTTAGCACTTGCTTTAATTCCTTGCAGTTGCTCACACCATGCAGAAAATGGCAAAAAGCCTGTGAATGACAAGTATAAAGACTGGAAGACCTATACCTACAAGAATATAAAAATCATTTATCCCCCTACCCATCCGCTGGTTGATAGTTTTCACGACATGGCCCAAGGGTACCTCACCGCCCTGAGACGCGATTGCCAATTTCTGGGCATAGACGTGCCTCAGGATACCTTGATTGTCTACTATTATTCGGGCTTGGGGCAGGGCCGGGAAATGACCGGAAGGGAGTACCCCTTTGCCGACAGCACGGCCATCTATTTCTGGGTACCGAGCTTCTATGGGCCTACCTTGATGCAATATCTCCTACCCAAATGGCAGAACGTAGAACCGAAATATCCCTTCCTCAAACATGGTCTGATCGCTCTCTTTGATTACACCGGTCAGAACTACCACCAGTCAACCCTGAATTACCTTACCGATGGAAAGTTCATTCCGTTAAAAGAGCTGGCGGTTGACACGACAGTTAACAGTGATACAGAAAGACACCAATCGGCAGAGGCGGCGTCTTTCGTAGATTTCATCGTATACTATTTTGGGATCCAGGGTTTGGAAATACTGTACCGATCCCGCGCTCCGTTTGAAAAGACAATCGAGGGGATCTTCATGATGCCAGTTGACAGCTTGCAAGGGTTGTGGCTAGATTTCGTCAGGGAGCGCGTGTCGGCAATGGATACGACCAAGGTAACAGAGTAACCGTAGCGTACATAAGTATGAGAGGTAGAATATGTCCGACGAAAAATGGAAAACAGCTATAACTGATATCGGCCCGGGGAAGATCCGAGTCAGAGGCTACTCCATAACCGACATCATGGAGAAACTCTCCTATGCTGAGGCTGTCTATTTAATTCTCAAAGGTGAGCTTCCCAGCAAGGCCGAAGCCACCCTGATGAATGCGATACTCGTATCATCTATTGATCACGGCGCCTCTCCCCCGTCCGTTCTGGGTGCACGCACGGTTATCTCAGGCGGCAATCCACTCAATGCCGCTATTGCCGGCGGGGTGCTGACGATCGGCGACACGCACGGCGGTGCGATTGAGCAAGCGGCTAAGATCTTGCAGGAATTGGCAGAAAAAGGTGACGATGTCACCGATATCGCCTCCGAGCTGGTTGACTGGCTGAAGGAAAACAAGATGCGGATGCCCGGATTTGGCCACCGGTTGCACAACGTCGACCCACGCACCGGCAAGCTCTTCGAGATAGCCGAGCGTCACGGCTACAAGGGCAAGCATATAGAGCTGTGCAAAGCAATTGAAAAGGCCCTGGCCGAGAAGTCAGGCAAGACGCTACCGATCAACGTTGACGGCGCTATTGCGGCGGTGATCTCCGACATGGGCTTTGACTGGCGCTTGGGGAAAGGCTTCTTTATTATTTCACGTGTTCCCGGCTTGCTGGCCCACGCCTATGAAGAGATGACCTGCGAACGCCCCATGCGCAAACTCGGCCCCCCACCGTTTGAGTATGATGGGCCGGGGGAGCGGGGGGTGTAAAGATCGTATACAGAGAGGCTGCATATAATGACAACAGATAAAGCACTCACAGAAAGAATCGTGGAAAGTGCTGTGGTGACACTTGACACCAATATAATGTTTTCGCCTGACCCAAAGTCAATCGTTTCTCAAGAGTTTGAGGAGTTCTTGAATGAGTCAACAGAAAAGAGTCAGCTATTAATACAAGTACCAGAACTAGTCGTTAAGGAAATCATACAGCATAAAGTGAGGCTGTGTCGGAATGCAGTTGATGGGATTGGCAATAAGCTACGGTGTATTTTCGATTGCTCGGACAAGCGATACAAATGCCCTGCGTCCGTGGCGCAGTTGGAAAGAGCTGTTGACAAGAAAGTTCGCAAGTGGTTTATCAAGAATAGAATTGACGTGATTCCAACTCCGCATGACAAGATTTCAACGGAGGAAATCGAGCGCTACGCTCTGCGTAACCTACCCCCATTTCAGGATTACTCGGATAAGTCTCAGAAAGGTGACAAGGGCATAAAAGACTATTTAATACTTAAGACAGTCCTTAAGATAAAAGACGGAGCATCAGGCAGGAGGTTTGTGTTTCTTTGCAACGACAGTAGACTTATTGTAGCTTTCGAACGTGAATTAGGAAAAGACGAAAATGTGGAATCCTTCAAAAATCTGAATGAATATCAGAACCTAATAGCCCTCAAGTATGAAAAGTACTCCGACAAGTTCGTGAAAAGCGTAGTTAAAGCAGCAGCTAAAAAGTTTTACGATTTTGAAAAGAAGACAGGATTGCTTGTCGATTCTTATGTATTGAACAAGATCAAGAAAGATTTCAGCTCCGAAATGTCTACTCCTGGATCAGTTCCTCTCGATCTGATAGCTCTTGTCACCAGGCCATTTGAGCCAATAAATGACGGTAAATTCACGCTGTCACCACCGAAGTATACAGGCAAGGTTGATAAGCTCTTCCAATTCCTATCACAGCTCCACTTCACGAAAAGATTTGTGCGGCAGACAGAACAGCCCCTAGGTTTACCTCAGAGAGACGAACGTGAGCTCCAAATTGTATTCGATGTTCATTGGAATGCTAACATTTCCAAAGATGGCAGGTTTAAAAAAAAGATCCTGGGTCCCATAAATATCTCTTCTAAGTCATCATCACGTATTTCACCCCCTATTATACCTCCTCTTAAGTCATTTCTTGGCCCTTTACCTTTGCAACCGCCATTTACCTATTCTCCTCCATCGGAAGAAGAATAGAGACGTAGAGCAGAAGCACGTACATGTTCCTTTTTCTTTATTGTAGCTAAAGCATCCGAAAGTGTCAGGAACACGAGGTTCATGACCTACGGGGTTCTCGGTTGCTTTCCACGTTCGTTCTCATTACATTCAATTCAGGCCCATGCCTATGAAGAGATGATCCGTGAGATAACATAACATGATTACGTATATCTATTCAGTTGAAGGTATTACTGCAAACCAGCTACATGGTTTCTTTGTGGGCTGGCCCAATCCGCCCTCACCTGAGACTCATTTGAAGTTGCTGACTAACAGTGACCAAATTGTTCTTGCTGTTGACAATGATCTTGGTCGGGTTATAGGTTTTATTAGTGCTATTAGCGATGGTGTCTTGAGCGCCTACATCCCTCTACTTGAGGTGTTACCAGACTATCAGAGACGAGGAATCGGCCAAGAGCTGACTCGACAGATACTGGAGAAACTGAACGGGCTTTACATGATAGACCTAATCTGTGATCGGGAATTAGAACCTTTCTATGCGCGCTTTGGGATGAAACCAGGTTCTGGAATGATTATTCGGAACTATAAAAAGCAATCGGGTATGTAACCTTGACAGCTTACTCTTTCCCTTCCGTTTTTGATATAGATTCCCGTTTTCACAGGAATGACGGGTGTGCATAAGGCATGAGCCCTGTACACCAACCTTTTTGTTATGAATCTGAACCATGCGATAGCCTCAACAGCACAGGGTTCCCGATTAACTTTATAAATTAGAGAGAACATGGTCACACCTTTTCACAAACGCGCCATAGATATCATCAAAAGTATACCTGAAGGCAGGGTTGCCACTTATGGTCAGATTGCTACCTTAGCAGGGAATCCAAAGGCGGCCCGTCAGGTAGTCCGTATACTCCACTCCTCTTCTCGAAAGGAACAGTTGCCCTGGCACCGAATTGTCAATGCCAAAGGGCTTATATCCCTAAAACCTGGTTCCGGCTATGAAATCCAGAAAGCTTTACTGACAGAAGAAGGTGTATCGTTCAACAGCGACGACACTATTGACTTTGAACAATACCTCTGGTCTCCCCCTAATGAATGAAGTGTAGTGAGAACCGTTTTATATGCGCATACAGAACACTAAGTGCTCGTGTAATATAACAGAAATCGTGATTCCTGCACAACAGGGATCCATAAGGAGGTAACAAAATGAAGATTACCATTGTCTATGACAACGAAGTGTGGAAAGAAGGTCTTAAAGCGGACTGGGGTTTCGCCTGCCTTGTAGAGGTATATGGCAAGAGAATACTTTTTGATACCGGGGCGAACGGTTCTATCCTTCTGGAAAACATGAAAAAACTTAACATAGACCCCGCCGTGGTTGAGGAGATTTTCATTTCCCATGCTCACTGGGATCACACAGGTGGACTTGCGGATTTCCTTAAGATAAATCCCGTGAAAGTTTATGTTCCATCATCATTCAAAGTACCAGATGATGCTGCGGAGATAATTGAGGTAAAAGAAGCCCGTAAAATCCATGACGATATTTTTTCAACGGGGGAGCTTGAGAATATCGAGCAATCTCTTGTGGTCAAAACGGAGAAAGGATTGGTTGTAATTGCGGGTTGTTCTCATCCGGGAGTTGAGAATATTCTAAGTGCGGCGTCACGCTATGGGAAACCTTATGCGCTTATCGGGGGCTTGCATGGATTTAAGGAATTTGATTTGGTCAAGGATTTGGAATTGATTTGTGCCACTCATTGCACGCAGTTCAAGTCAGAAATAAAGTCGCGCTATCCTGAGAAATACATTGAAGGTGGAGCCGGTAAAGTGATAGAGTTATGAAGCTGCCGCTACACCGGCAAAGCAGCCGGTTACTTCTTCAAATACATCGCCAGCTTTTCTCTGAATTCTGACTTGGTGATGTCCGAATCGAGAATGCCGTCATAAGCAATTGATATTTTGCTGGTTTCCTCGGAGACCACCACCACCACTGCGTCCGACACCTCGGAGAGCCCAATAGCTGCCTTGTGGCGCATACCATACAGCTTGCGATAACGGAGATTTGTAGTGAGGGGTAGAGTAACGGCCGCCGCTACAATATACTCACCGGAGATAATGACGGCGCCGTCGTGCAGGGGCGTATACGGTGTAAACAGAGTTACCAACACCTCCCACGACAGTTCGGAATTCATTTCCTTGCCGGACTCAGCGAAGTTCCTCAGGCCGGTACGCCGTTCAACGACAATCAAACCGCCGTAGCGAAGCTCTGAGAGACGCAGAGTCGCGCGGGATACCTCCTCAAGTGACTTTTTCCGCTCCAGTGTCACAAACTGTCGAAGAAAACGACTCTGACCAAACTGCGCCAAAACTCCGCGCAGTTCCGGCTGGAAGACGACGACAAGCACAATAAGCCCAAAGGTAGCGAGGTTGGAAAACAGCCAGGTCAATCCTTCCAGTTGAAACCAGTAGGCAATAAACGCCACCCCAAAGATCAAAAACAGCCCGATGATAATCTGTGCCGAGCGGGTGCCCTTCATCAATTTCAAAACCTGGTAGATAATGAACGAGACCAGGAGCACATCAAGCAGGTCCTTGAAGCCGAACCGAATGAAATCGTAGTGAAAAATAGTCATGCCGTTTCCTTGATTGCCTGAATCACTTTCAACGCTTCCACAGTCGGGGCGACATCGTGCACTCTCACAATATCGGCGCCGTTCAGCGCTGCCGCCACCGCGGCCGCTATCGAGCCGCCCAGTCGCTGACCGGCGGGACTACCGCTTGGATGGAGCCTGCCAATAAATGATTTTCTCGATGCTCCGACCAGTAGAGGCAGTGAGAACTTTTTGAATCTTCTCAAACCGGCCAAGATTTCGACGTTGTCGGAAAGGCGTTTACCAAAGCCGATTCCGGGGTCTATAATAATCCTCGATCTATTAATTCCACTCTTTATACAAAAATCGATCCGTGCTGCAAAAAACTGGGCGATCTCTTCCACACAGTTTTCATAGTGAGGGTTCTCCTGCATGTTGCGCGGCGTGCCCAGGATGTGCATAAGGACTACAGGCACTTCTTTTAAGGCTATTACGTTAGCCATGTCACTGTCAAAGCGTATAGCCGAAACATCATTGACCATGTCGGCTCCGGCCTCCAGGGCGGCTTGTGCCGTTGGTGACTTATAGGTGTCGATAGAGATGAGTATGTCTGTCTGTTGTCTGAGCTTTTCGATCACGGGTATAACCCGCTGGATTTCTTCTTCTACCGATACCGGTTCAGCGCCGGGGCGAGTGGATTCACCGCCGATGTCGATTATATCTGCCCCTTCTCTCTCCATTTGCAGCGCCTGCTGTACAGCATCAGACAAACCAAGAAAATGGCCGCCATCGGAGAACGAATCGGGCGTAACATTTAGAACACCCATGACAAGCGGATGAGAAAGCACTAACTGCCGCCCCCTGGATAATGCGATAACCGGCTTAATATCTTCACGATTGCTGTAGGTTAGCCTTGTCATTGGAATCTCTCCACTATAACTGTATATAAAGACAATCTTAGACCAAAAAGCAAGGCAGAAAACATCCTAAGAGCAGGTGCCCGAGTTCCTCCCAAAAATGTGGCGTTGCCACTGGTTTGGCCATTTATATGATCCAATAATCTGCGAAGATGTTCTTATGGGTCATCTACAGAACAGCCCCGTGTATACAACACCTTTCTGAACAGCAGTTTCTATCATGAACCTCAGTGCTTCTCGAAGGTCGATACGACCCTCAAGAATGTGGGTAAGGTGTACCCCGTCCATGAGTATAATGTTAGCACCTTGTCCATTGAACTGCGTCGCAACTTCCTCCCTGAATCCAACAATCGACACGAAAAGGCCACGCGTGCTCTCAAGCTTTGTGTTTACTTTCCTTTGGAACTCACCAATCTTACCTTCCGTTGGCTGTTCCTTTCGCCATCGTGCCTCAACTAAATAATCGAAGCCATCAAGGCTAAAGTACCCGTCAATCTGCTGGGTTGGAGTTTTGTATGGTCTCTTATATTGTATCTCAAAAAGAGAAAATAGCTCGACGAGTAAGTCTTCCAACGAATAACCTGCAGCTTGGCGGTCGTTACGCACAACATTGGCATTGAATATATCTCGAAGCTTTTGCAGCTTAGTCGCACGCTCTTGAACCAGCCGGACTTGTTCTTCTCCATGACTAATAGTCGATTGTCTTTTCTCAATATCTTCGCGAACAACCAAGTCGTGCTCAACTGCCAACTTCTTTAGGGTTCGAAGTGCTTCTAAACCTACGTTTCGGTCTTCCACAGCGGGATCAGGTAGATTTCTTAACCTACAAAGAGCTGTCAGTACTTTTCTTTGTGTAATACGACCTTCATCAGACTCACCCAGTTCAGTCAAAAGATGGCGTGCCCACACGAATTTAGGTTCATGCTTGTACTTGTCCACTACTGGTCTGCTGACCCCTGTACCAATCAGGAAGCTCGCCATAGGGTCTTTATAATGAAAAGCCCGCCCAAAGCATTGGATCATAGCATCCAGGATTTCAAAGGGTAATGGCTCCAAATGGCTAATCCTCCATTATTTGAACAATTTAAGCTCATCCTTAGGCAGTGCGCAATTCCCTTCTTCTGTATAGATATGTCTTTTAAGGGTCAAAGTTATCGGGACAAAAGCTCATGTTTTTGCAAGTTATTGCGCAAATAAAAAAAGGCAAGATCGTTGGAATCCTGACCTACTTTACTCAAGTGTGTGGTCAATAAGACTTTTTTTTGATTCTCTAAATCGCTGATATCCATTTTGCAGTAACGAAATATGCAATACCAAGATTAATAAGATTTAGCACAAGAAATCTATTAAATGCTCTTTGATTGTTTTCCCATAGCTTAAATCCGCCGGCCGTTTTAATAATCAGCCAAGCACCGATTGCTCCTAAGTTATCGGTAACAATTAATACTGGATAAAATGAAATTTCGGAAAAACCTATCAAGGCTCCTAACCAATGGTCTGCCAAACATTTATGTTTGAAACCGTAGAAGGCTAATATGAAACGTTTAAAGTAAGGCCATGTTTGAATTTCCTTACCATGTTCACCAAGGCCGCTTTGAAATGCTTTGATTAAGCACTGGAAAATGCGTATTGCGATTGTAATCAAGGCGCACTTAATAAGATAAGACCCTAATGAAATATTAAGTTTCCAACCGGTTAACAAAGCTGACCCAAGGTTGAAATCTTCCATGCTGAAGCCTCCTTTAGATGGCTAACATGTTGTACTAATCGCTATACGTCAAGCAGTTTTTAAGGCAATCCCGTGGCTGGTTTGTGGTGGGCGTACGTCCTCGTGCGCCCACCATCATGCGGCGGACGAGGACGTCCGCCGCACACATTAAGTCCAAGACATTCTCACTTCACTTCAAATTCACACTCAATATCTTCACATCCGTCATGTCCTCAATGGCGTAGCGGACGCCCTCACGGCCGAGGCCGGAGTTTTTCATGCCGCCGTAAGGCTGGTGGTCGGCGCGGTAGGTCGGGATGTCGTTGACCACCACCCCGCCGCACTCGATGTGCTTGAAGGCATAAAAGATGTCCTTGAGACGGTTGGTGAAGATTCCAGCCTGCAAGCCGTATTCAGAGTCGTTAATCTCGTCTACAACTTTCTTGAAATCCCTGTACGTAAACAGCACCGCCAGCGGGGCAAAGGCCTCTTTCGAGCAAACATCCATTGAGTTTTTTACATTCGTCAATATGGTTGGCTCTAACGTGCGCCCGCGAGCTTTGCCACCCAAGAGAACCTTCGCACCACCCTTGACGGCGTCATCAATAGCCGCAAGCGTGTTCTCAACCGACTGCTGATCGACCATAGTGCCCATATCAGTTGAAGGATCAAGCGGGTCGCCGATCTTGAATTTAGCTGACTTAGCTTTGAGCAACTTAATGAATGGGTCATAGACCCTCTCATGCACATAGATCCGTTGCACCGAAATGCACGACTGCCCGGCCACGCCAAAAGCACCAGTCACCAAACGAGTAGTGGCATACTCAAGGTCGGCATCATCGGCAATCGCCACCCCAGCATTGCCACCCAACTCCAGCACAACTTCCTTCCGACCGCAATGCTGTTTGATCCACCAGCCAACTTCGGCTGAACCGGTGAAGGTAATCAGTTTCACGCGATTGTCTTCAAGAAGCGGGGAAGCATCTTTCGATGAACCGGGGAGGATCGAGACGGCACCCTTCGGGTGATCGGTCTTGTCAATCAGCTCCGCCAGCAGCAGAGCGCTAATAGGTGTCTTCGACGCCGGCTTAATCACAATTGTGTTACCGGATGCAATCGCCGGGGCCACTTTGTGGGCTACCAGATTAAGCGGGAAGTTGAACGGTGAGATACCGGCAATCACCCCTTTCGGGAAGCGGCGCACAAGCCCGATACGCTCTTCAGCGCCCGGATTCCAGTCGAGGTCAATGATTTCGCCTTCGATCCGCTTGGCTTCCTCGGCTGCCGTTTTGAACACACCAATAGCGCGGTTGATTTCCCCTCTGGCATCCTTTAACGCCTTACCGAGCTCCAGCGTCATCATTTTGGCAAACTTGTCAATGTTCTTTTCCAATCCGGCGGCAACGGCCCGGCAGGTTTCTTCACGTTTGTAGGAAGGGAGATCACGAGTAAGCTTAAAAGTTTCGTCAGCAATCTCAATCGCTTTGGTGTAATCTTCTTTTGACGCTGCGGCAACAGTAGCAACCAGCGAATCATCATAGGGGGATTCCACTCGAATCTTGTTCTTGCGGTCAACCCACTTGCCGCCTAAGTACATTTTATAGTTCTTAGCCATATTTTTACTCCACGATTTGAAGAAT
>Ga0315543_1001027_pt1 | contig 31689 bp, 30 predicted proteins | sample SalMarSW160210MG_2_FD_203098 | JGI IMG/M metagenome (GOLD analysis project Ga0315543, IMG submission 203098) | Salt marsh sediment microbial communities from the Plum Island Ecosystem LTER, Massachusetts, United States - Salt Marsh Sediment SW1601-210 ... | reverse complement strand
ACAGCTCGACGATGCGGCCAGCGGTCTGTTCCTCCACCCAATCGTTGATGGCGACCCGGGCCGCCTCCGCGTCGCCCATGAAGTCCACGAGGTTCATCCCGGCGTCGTAGTCACGGGCCAGCAGTTCGAGGAACTCGTCCAGGAACGGATACCCCGCTTGACCCCACAGCGAATTGGCCACCCGGATCGCGAACGGCTCGGCGTCTCCCTCAGAGACCGGCCCCGGATCCGCCGCGATCTGCAGATCCAGCTCGTTGCGTGCCGCATGCACCCGCTCGTCGGGAAGCCCCAGGGTGAGCACATCCCGCATCTCAGCGGCGGTGTCACCACGGGCACCGGCATACGTCATCGTGAGCGCAGCAGCCACGCTGTACGGCGACAGCACCACGTTGCCACCCTCCGACGCGGCGGCTTCCTCGAACAGGTCGAAAGCGAACTCGGTGTTGCCCGCCACCAGATCGGCCAGCTCGGCATCGGTCACGCCCGTGTCGAGCACTCGCTCCACGTCGCCGCGGGCAAGCTCACCGTTGGCAGGCAGGGGACCCGGCAACGTCGACGGGGTGTGATCACCAGGAGACGTCGTCGTGGTGACAGGGACCGACGTCGTTGAACCGCCCCCTTCGGCGCCACCACAAGCGGCAGCAAGCAGGGCAACTCCCACAACGAGCCACCCGACGCGACGTCCCATGCTCATGTCACTGCGACGTTGCCGAGACCTCGGAGGGTTCCCGGCACTTGTCGAAGAAGAACGGGCCGGTGCCCCCCGGCACCGGCCCGCTGACTTGCCCCAGCCCCTTCTCGAGAGGAGGCGATCGTGCCCCGTCTCAAGTGAGGATCTGATGGCTCCTGACGCACCGCAGGGCTGCGTCCCTGCCGCGAGTCAGATGCCTCGGCGCGCGGAGCGGCTCCGGGAGGAGGTCGGAGAACAGCAACACCGAGGTCGCCGATGTCGCCTCCACCACAGACGGCATCGACTTCCCGAGAACGAGACCGGAGTTGACGGCAGCGGCTCCCACCGGGAGCGAACTCCATCCCGTATCCAGCGCGACGCTGCGGGAAAGAGGGCTCAGCCACCCCTCGCAGAACTCACGGCCGTGTCGCTCGGGCATCCACCCGCTATCGGCCGGCGCCGGGAATCTCTTGAGCACTGACCCGGCCGATCAGTCGCCGCCGAGCACCTCGGGCCCGAAAGCGTGTGGCAACAGGTCCTCGAGGCGACACGCCAGCGCCTCGCCGTCGGCGCCCTGCACGACGACGGTCTCAACTCCAAACTCGCGCATGAGCTGGCGGCAGTTGCCGCAGGGATAGCACTCGCCGCCGTTGAGGCCGGCCACGGCCACCGTGGTGAGCCGGCGAGCCCCGGCCGCCACCGCGCTGGAGATGGCGTTCCCCTCGGCGCAGATCGTCGACCCGTAGGCGACGTTCTCCACGTTGACGCCGGTGAAGCGGCGCCCGTCGGCGGCCACCACCACCGCCCCCACCCGGTAGCCGGAATAGGGGGCGTAGGCCGCCTCCGCGGCCTTCGCCGCCTGGGCGTGCAGCTCGTCCGGCGTCGGGTTGCTCATGGGCCGAGCAGCGCATCCACGAACGCCGCAGGATCGAAGGGCATCAGATCATCCACTCCTTCGCCGACGCCGATGTACTTCACCGGAATGCCGAGCTCCTGCTCGATCGCCACCACCACTCCCCCGCGGGCGGTGCCGTCCAGCTTGGTCAACACGATACCGGTCACACCCACCGCCTCGGTGAACGTCCGGGCCTGGCCGATGGCGTTCTGCCCGATCGTGCCGTCCAGCACGAGCAGCACCTCCGGATTCCTACCCGACTCGCGGCACAGCACCCGAGCCACCTTCGCAAGCTCGGCCATGAGATTCGCCTTGTTCTGGAGGCGACCGGCGGTGTCGACGATCAGCACGTCGATGCCTCGGGCCCGGCACGCCCGGTAGGCGTCGAAGGCGACAGAAGCGGGATCTGCACCGGCCTGGCCGGTGACGATGTCGACGCCGGCCCGCTCCGCCCAACTCCGAAGCTGCTGATCGGCGGCGGCCCGGAACGTGTCGGCCGCCCCCAATAGCACGCCGCTGCCGCTTCTGCGGAACTGGGAAGCCAGCTTGCCGATCGTGGTGGTTTTTCCGCTGCCGTTCACTCCCACCACCAGCACGACCGCCGGCGCTCCGCCGCTCGCCACGGCACGATCGCGGGCGCCGAGCAGGCCGATCAGCTCGTCTTCCAGCAGGCGGCGAGCCTGCTCTCCGTCATCTGGTTCCTGTTCCCGCACCGCCCCGACCACCGTCGCTGCGGTGGCGACGCCTACGTCGGCCGCCACCAGAGAGTCCTCCAGCTCCGACCAGAACCCCTCGTCGAGCGTCGCTCTCCCCAGCACCGACCCGAGCCGGTCGGCGAGCGCCTTCCTCGTCTTGCCGAGGCGGTTTCGGAGGCCGGTGGCCGCTGAAACAGGCGCCGCCGGAGGGACCTTGCGTTCCAGGCCGGGGATCTCGATGCCTCTCGGCGATCGGGATCGGCGACGCGCCACCAAGTGGCCTATCACCAGCAGCACCACCGCGATCACAATGACGACGACAGGCGTCACTTCCAACTCCTCGCCCGTTCAGATGGCCGGCTCGTGGATGCGCTTGGCCAGAACCTGCGACGACTCCCCGGGCTCCATCGTGACGCCGTAGAGGATATCTGCCGCTTCCATCGTCTGCGGCTGGTGGGTGATGATTACGAGCTGCGCCGACTCGCGCAACGTGTCGACCAGCCGCAGGAATCGCCGCAGGTTGGCGTCGTCGAGGGCCGCCTCCACCTCGTCGAGCACGTAGAAGGGGCTCGGCCGGGCCCGAAAGACGGCGAAGAGGAACGCCAGCGCAGCCAGGGATCTCTCCCCGCCCGACAGCAGGCTGAGCCGCCCGATCTTCTTGCCGAGCGGCTGGGCTTCGATCTCCACTCCCGATTCGAGGGGCCGGTCCGGGTCGGTCAGGCAGAGGTGCCCCCGCCCGCCGGGGAACACCAGCGAGAAGTGCTCGGAGAAGAGGGCGGAGATCTCCTCGAAGGCGGTGACAAACAGCAGAGCCATCTCGTCGTCGAGGGCCCTGATCACCTTGCGCAACTCGTGGCGCGATTCCTCGAGGTCGGCGAGCTGGGCCTCCAGTGTCTCTACCTCGGCGGCGAGTTCCCGGTACTCGGCGGCGGCGAGCGGGTTGATGGGACCCATCCGGCGAAGCTGGGCCTCCAGCGACGCCAGGCGCTCTCCGGCGTCGACGTCGTCCTCCCGTTCCGGCGCAGCAGCAGCCAGTGCCTCCTCCTGTGAGGCGTCGGCGTCGCGTCGCAAACCTTCGGCCACCGCCTCGTTGCGCACGCGCAGCTCGGCGAGCTCGATAGCGAGAGCGGATGCCTTGTCCTTGGCTTCGTTGAGCGCGGTGTCCAGCTCGTCCTGGCGCGCGTGGGCGGCCGCCAGGCGCCCGTCGGCGAGCCCCGACTCTTCGCGGAGCCCTCGCTGGCGAAGGCGAAGCTCGGAGACGTGGCCCCGCACGACAGTCAGCGCACGCTGCGCCTCGTCCTCGATGGCCTGCAGCTCGGCGACGGCCTCGGGATCGCCGGGGGCATCGTCGAAGGACGCCATCTCGGCCGTCACGACGGCATGACGATTCTCCAGCAGGCGCCGCCGCTCGCGGGTGCTCGCCAGTGCGGCGGCCGCTTCCTCGCGGAGGCGACGTGCCTCGTCACGACGCCGCGCCACGTCCTCACGCCGCCGGTTGAGAGCGTCCCAGGCCTCCTGGCGAACCCTCTCCTCGCCTTCGAACTCCTCGATGTGCCTCCGTAGCTCGGCAAGCCTCTCTTCTCGCGCCGTCGCCGCCACGCCCAAGCCGGCCAGACGCTCGTCGAGCCGCGCCATCTCGTCCTCGCCGGCTCCTCGTGCCCGGGCGTTGAGTGCCAGCGCCTCGGTGTGGCCGGCGAGACGGGCCTCCAGCTCCTCGAGCATCTCGAGGGCCTGACGCTCGGCGTCGCTCGCCTCCTCGAAAGCACGGCGGGCGGTGTGACAACGGCTGGCGCTGCGGGCCAGCTCCCGGTCGGTGGTCTCGGCGGCGACCCGGGCCGCTTCCAGGGCAGCGGGGCCGGCCCCGTCGGGATCGGCGAGGTACATGCCGGCCCGGGAGATGACGTCGCCCTCGGGGGTGACGGCACGGAACTCCGGGTGGCGCTCCACCAGCGTCCATCCGCTCGACCAACCCTCCACCAGCACGACATCGCCGAGCAGGCACCCTGCCAGCTCTCGGTCCGCACCCGGGCCGAGCCGGTCGACGAGTGCCTCGGCGCCGAGACCTGCGGCGACGCTCGAGCCTTCGGCGCGGGTGTCCGAAAGCACGAAGGTGAGGCCGCCGAGCCCTCCCGACTTCAGATCACCGATGAGGTCGCGAAGCTCATCCCGACCTGCCGCGACCAGGGAGTTGCGCCATTCGCCGAGGGCGCCGTCGACGGCCGGGCCCAGATCGGCGGGCACGTCGAGTCGTTCGACGACCGTGCCCAGTACCGCTTCCGCCGATCGAGCGCGGGCAAAGGCCTCGGGGTCGCCCAGTCCGGCGAGTGCCGCCTCCACCGCCTCGACCCGAGCGGTGGCCCGCGCCATTGCCAGCTCGTCGCGGCGTTGGCCTTCCTCGGCCTGCTCCAGCTCGTCGCGGGTGTGCTCGCTGATTTGGCGGGCCGCGGCGTGAGCGGCCTGGGCCCGCCCCACCTCGGCGTCCGTGCTCTGGATTTCCTCGACGAGGGTGTCGGAATCGTGCTGCTCCTCGGCGAGGCGAGCCGCGACGACCTCGCGGCGCCGTTCCACGGCCTCGGCCTCGCGGCGATCGCGCTCGGCGGCGTTCTCCAGGGCCCGTAGATCGCCGCGCAGCGTGGCGACCACGGCTTCGGCGGGGAGCCGAACCTGCTCGGCGAGCGACCGTTCCTCGTCCTCGAGGGCTTCGAGGGCGACCTCACGCCGCTCTGCCTGGGTGGCCGCGGCCCGCTCCTCGGCGATGCAGCTCTCGATCTCGGCGGCGATCCGGGCACTCTCCTCCTCGAGATCGTGCCGGCGCTCCCCGGCGCCGCGACGGCGGCTCTCGAACGAATACCGGCGCTCGCGCGCCACCAGGGCGATGCGGTGATAGCGCTCGGCCACCGTCTCCAGCCGAGCCGCGGCTGCCGTGTCGCGCTCCAGTGCTCTCCCTACCTCGCCTGCTGCCTTTCGCAGATCGCTCAGGTCGGCGACGATGCGCCGGCGCTCCTCCCCGTGGGCGGCGATCGCCTCGGTGAGGGTGGTGTGCTCGGCTTCGTCCGCCGTCAGCCGGGACCGCAGCGACCGAAGTTGCTCGCCTCCCAGCCACAGCCGCAGCGCCCGGATCTCGGCCCGCACGCCCTCGTGCCGCTCGGCGGCGTTGGCCTGGCGCTTGAGCGGGCGGAGGTGGCGCCGCTGCTCGTCGAGGATGTCGGTGAGCCGGGTGACGTCGATGTCGGTCTGCTCCAGACGGCGGATGGAACGGTCGCGCCGCTGGCGATGCTTGGTGATCCCGGCCGCCTCCTCGATGACGGAACGGTGCTCATCGGCGCGGGCGCTCAAGATGGTCCCGATCTGGCCCTGCCCGACGAGCACGTGCTGATGCCGTCCCACCCCGCCGTCCGAGAGCAGCTCGTGCAGGTCGAGCAGGCGGCAAGGGGTGCCGTTCAGGGCGTACTCGGAGGTGCCGTCCCGGTAAAGGCGGCGGGTCATGGTGATCTCGTTGAGGTCGAGGGGCAGGAACCGGTCGGCATTGTCGAAGGTGACCACCACTTCGGCGCGGCCCAGGGGAGGTCGGGTGGTGGTGCCGGCGAAGATCACGTCCTCCATCTTCTCGGTGCGGAGCGCGCTGGTGGCCTGGGTGCCCATCACCCAGGCGAGGGCGTCGAGCAGATTCGACTTGCCCGAGCCATTGGGGCCGACCACCACGGTGACACCTGCCTCGAAGTCGAGGCGGGTCCGATCGGCGAAGGACTTGAAGCCCGCGAGCGAGAGAGTCTTCAGGTACACGGCACCTGGAGCTTACCAACGAACTACATCGTTGGGATTCGTTTCTCCGGCCCTCACCTGACGGAGAATCCCGTGATCTCGGGGTCGAGAGGCACCGCATCGAGACTCACCTCCGTCACCCAGGAAGCCGGTGGCCCCGTCTCCAGGAAGCGGCGCATCGCTGCCACCGCAGCCTCGCTCCCCTGCACGAAGACCTCAACCCGGCCGTCGGGCAGGTTGCGCACCCAGCCTTCAACGCCGAGACGGTGCGCCTGGCGGGCCGCCGACCAGCGGAACCCCACGCCCTGCACCCTGCCTGTGACCGTACCTCGGACAGCCACCTCACTCATCGCTGACACCCCCGGCACCAATAGGTGCTGCGCTGCCGAAGCACCTCCCGGACGATGGGCGCCCCGCATCGGAGGCAGGCCTCATCCTCCCGGCCGTACGCCCGGAGCCGCTCCACGTACTCCCCCGCCCGGCCGTCCGGCAGCAGGTAGGCGAGATCGTCGAGCGAGGTGCCGCCCCACCGCAGCCCGGCCGCCAGCGTCGCCTTGACGGCACTCCGCAGCCGCTTCAGCTCCTCGACATCGAGGGAGCCTCCCGGCCGATGAGGATCGACGCCGGCACGATGGAGCGCCTCGTCGGCGTAGATGTTGCCGAGACCGGCGAGCACGCCCTGGTCGAGCAGCAGGGCCTTGATCGGGGCCGTCCTTCCGGCCAGGGCCGTCGCCAGCGACCGTGTCGGCGGCAGCGAGTCCAGTGCATCCGGGCCCAGTCTCGCCAGCGACGTTTCCGCCAGCTCGTCGGGGGTGTAGGCGGCGACGAACCCGAACGTCCGCGGATCGACAAACCGGATCTCGGTGCCGCCCACCAGCCGCACCACCACATGGGTGTGCGGCTCGCGATCGACCCTGGGACTCGCGAGCTGGAGCCTCCCCGACATGCCGAGGTGGGTGACCCAGCTCAGGTCGCCCGACAGCTCGGCGACGAGGAACTTGCCGTGACGGCGCAATCCCTCGATGGTGCGGCGGCGCAGCCGCGCCTCAAAATCTCCCGCACGGAGCTGGCGGCGCAGCATCCGTGGATGCCCGACCTCCACGGCGGTGATGCAGCGGCCGACCACAATCGGCTCCAGGCAGCGGCGGGTGGTCTCGACCTCGGGCAGCTCAGGCATCGCCGGCTGCGGCCAGCGCCTCGGAGGCGGCACGGGCGGCGTCCTGCTCGGCGCGCTTTTTCGATTTGCCGGATCCCTCCCCCAGCAGCTCGCCGTCTGCCCACACCTTGGCGGTGAACTCCTTGGCGTGCTCCGGCCCCTCCTCCTCGACCACATAGGAGGGCCGCAGGCCGAGGCGGGCGAGCCGCTCCTGGAGCCGGGTCTTGTAGTCGAGGCGTCCTGGAGCGGCGGCCCGCTCGTCGACGAGTTCTCCCCAGTGACGCAGGATCAGCTGCCGCGCCCGATCGAAGCCGGCGTCGATGTACACCGCCCCGAGCACCGATTCGACGGCATCGGAGAGGATCGACTCCTTCTCCCGCCCACCGGTCATCTCCTCGCCCCGGCCCAGCAGCAACGCTTCCCCCAGACCCCACTCGAGGGCGAGTTGCGCCAGCGCCCGCTCGTTGACGACCGCAGCGCGCACCTTGGCCATCTCGCCTTCGGACAGCATCGGGTACTCCTCGTACAGGTAGTGCGTCACCGCGAGTTGGAGCACGGCGTCACCCAGGAACTCGAGCCGCTCGTAGGAATCGTCCAGCGAGTGCTCGGCGGCATACGAGCGATGCAGCAGCGCCATCGAGAACAGCTCCGGATCGGCGAATCGATGCCCCAGGGCCCGCTGAATCGTGTCGAGTGCGTCCACGGTCAACCCGCCAGCGCCGCGGCTCGTGCCAGGCCATCGGAGATCCTGTTCGGCAGATCGCCTTCGATGCCCTCGGCGGCCAGGGTGATGGCGCTGGCGATCGCGACCCGGGACGACGACCCGTGGGCGATCACGGCCACTCCATCCACCCCGAGCAAGTGGCCGCCGCCCGTGTTCTCGGGGTCGAGACGGTGCCGCAACCCGGCAATCGACGGCGCCAGGGCGGCGACGGCCTCCTGGAGGTCGGGGTCGGAGATCGCCTCCAGCATGAGGCTGAGAGTGAGGCGAGAGGCGCCTTCGGCCGTCTTGATGATCACGTTCCCGGTGTACCCGTCGGTGACGAACACTTCGGCCCGGTCGGTGGCGAGGTCGCGTCCTTCGATGTTGCCGATGAAGTTGATACCCGGCATTTGCTCCAGCAACCGGTACGTCTCCTTCTCCAAGTCGCGCCCTTTGCCCCGCTCCTCGCCGATGTTGACCAATCCCACCCGCGGCGATTCGATCCCGAAGTGGATCTGGGCGAGGGCGGATCCCATGACGGCGAACTGCCCGAGGTCCTCCGGCCGGCAGTTGACGTTCGCCCCGCTGTCGAGGATCACGGTGCGGTTGGGAAACAGCGATGCGATCGCCGGGCGCGTCACCCCCCGAAGGCGGCCCACGATGAACGCCGCCGCCGCCATGGCCGCTCCCGTCGAGCCGGCCGAAACGAAACCATCGGCTTCACCGTCCGCGACCAAGCGGGCCGCCACCGCCACCGAGGCATCACGCTTGTCCCGGATCGCCTTGGCGGCATCGTCGGCCATCTCGATGACCTGGGAGGCGGGCACGATCTCGAGATCGGCCTCGGCCTCGTCCAGGACCGGCCTGATTCGCTCCTCGTCACCAACGAGAGAGACAGTGTGGCCTGCTCGTGCGGCCGCGACCGCTCCCCACACCACCTCGGCGGGCGCATGATCGCCCCCCATTGCATCGACGGCGATGCGGGACATGGGAGATCCCTACGACGACTTGACGGCCTCGCGGCCCTTGTACATGCCGCACTCCGGACAGACGCGGTGCGGCAAATGCTGGGCTCCGCACTGCTGGCACGCCACAGTCGCCGGCGCCGCGACCTTCCAGTTGGCCTTGCGCCGACGCGTCCGGGAGCGCGACATCTTCTTCTTCGGTACCGCCATTGGAGAACCTCGTTGTCCGGTCAGTCCCCGGTGTCCAGCAAGTCCTTCAACGCCGCAAAGGGCGAGGCCGACTCGTCCTCCTGGTCGGGGGTGGACGTATTCAAGCCGCTTCCGGCCACTGCAACAAGTCCCGGGCAATCGGGCCCGCACACCGGAGCGACCGGCATCGCCAGCAGCACCTCGTCCCGCAGGAGCTGCTCGAGATCCAGCACGTTGCCAGCGAGGTGGTATTCATCGTCGCCCTCCGGATCGCTCGTCACCATCTGCGACACATCCACCCGAATCTCGCCCTCGATCTCAGCGAGGCACCGATAGCAGTGGTGCCTCGCCACGAAGGTGGCGACCCCGCTCACCTCGATCCCGCCGGAGGCGGCATCGAGCCGCAGCTCGACATGCAGCGGCGGATCGGGAAGGACCTCGGACAGCTCCACCTCCCAATCGACGGACGTCTCGACCACCGCCTCGCGGTGCCGGGCCCGTCCGGTGAGCAGCTCACCGACGTTGACCTGAAAATCACGATTCACGCGGCCGAGTGTATCCGTGCCGTGGCGGCCCGGTCACCCGGAGATCGGAGCCTCCGGCGCCGGCGGCAGCGGCTCGTGCAGGGCCGCCCGGGACTCCTGGACGTACCGCAGCAGCTCGCCCAGGATGGCCTCCGCCTCGGAGAGGCGGCGCTCCGCCACGTCCTCGGCCTCGAGGCGGATCCGCTCGGCCTTCTTCTCGGCGTTGCGCACCAGGGTGTTGGCCTCCTGCACGGCCTCCTCGACGATGTAGTTCTCCGAGACGAGCTCCTCGGACCTGGCCTTGGCTTTGCCAAGCACCTCACGCGCCTTCTCATTGGTGCGCGAGACATAGGCTGCCCGCTCTCGCACCATCCAGCGTGCGGCTCGCAGCTCCTCGGGAAGCGCCGTCAGCGATTCCGCCATCGTGTTGTCAACGCGCGACCGCACCGCACGCAGCCGCTCGACGAAATCCTCACGGGCGATCATGACGCTGTTGGAGAGCGGCACCGTCCTCGCCGTCTCGACCTCGACGATCAGCTCCTCGAGCGCCGCCCGGATGGCGAACTGCGCTTTCTCGATCATGTCGAGCACCTGCCCGGGAATGGGCGGCGGGCTCTTGCCATCAGCCATCAGCGAACCGTTCTTTCAGGGCCTGGGCAACCGGCTCGGGAACGAGCGAGTCCACCGAGCCGCCCAGACCGGCGACCTGCTTGACCAAGGAAGAGGACAAGTAGCCGTACTCCGGCTTGGTAGCAACGAACAGCGTAACGATCCCGGAGAGGTGCCGGTTCATTTGCGACATCTGGAACTCGTAGTCGAAGTCGGTCATCGCCCGCAGGCCCTTCACGATCACGTCGATGCCCTGCTCGGCGGCGTAATCGACCAGCAGTCCCGAGAACGAGCCAACCTCGACGTTGGCCCACGCCGGACACGAGGCTCGGATCAGGTCCATGCGCTCGACCGCCGTGAAGAGCGGCTCTTTCGCAGGATTCTCGACGACCGCCACCAGCACCCGCTCGAAGATGTCCGCACAACGTTCGATGACGTCGAGATGCCCCTTGGTCGGGGGGTCGAAACTCCCCGGTATGAGGGCCGAAGTCACGTCTCCTCCTTGGCGAATCGCCACAATTCAGCGCTCCCGTAGCGGCGCCGGTCGGTGAGGACCAGCGACGGGACGGCCGCTTGCACATCGTCCCCGTAGCGACGGTGGAGCACCACCACGGCGCCGTTGGTGAGACGGGCCGTCAGTCGAGAGAGGACGCCATTGAGCGACGCTAGCGGCACAGCATACGGAGGGTCAACGAAGGCGAGGTCAAACGGCTCCCCGCCCCGGCTCAGGAAAGCCTCTACGGAACCTGCGACGACGTCACCTCCCAGGCCCACTGCCGCCACGTTGGCGCGAAGCGCGACGAGCGCCTGCCGATCCTGCTCGACGAAGGTGGCATTGGAGGCCCCGCGACTGAGCGCCTCCAGCCCGAGTGAGCCCGTCCCGGCGTACAGATCGAGCACGCGGACTTCCACCACTGCCCGGCCCAACGACGAGAACAACGCTTCCTTCACACGATCGGTCATCGGCCGAGTCTCCATGCCCCGCGGCGCCACCAGGCGCCGACCCTTGGCGATGCCGGCGATCACCCGCACGGGTACCCCCCTCGGCCCACCACGTTCGCCGGTCCCCCGTCGAAAAGGGGGGATGAGTCCGGCGTCGCCGCGATCAGCTTCGGAACAGCCACTCGACATCCTCTCCGAGCAAGGCGCGGACCTCATCTTCGATGAGGGGATGGCCGGCCAACTCCGGGTCGGCGCCGACCAGGTCGAATGCCTCGCGGCGCGCCGTGACGAGCAGGTCGGCATCGCGCAGGATGTCGGCGAGCTTGAGGTCCTTCATCCCCGCCTGCCGAGTCCCGAAGACGGTTCCCTGCCCACGAATGCGCAGATCCTCCTCCGCCAGACGGAACCCATCGGTGGTCGCCACCATCGCCGCCAGCCGCTGCTCGCCCTCAGGTGTCGTGGGCTCGGCGACGAGCACGCAGGTCGAGGCATGGGCGCCACGACCCACCCTCCCTCGGAGCTGGTGGAGCTGGCTGAGCCCGAACCGATCGGCGTCCTCGATCACCATGACGGTCGCATTGGGGATGTCGATCCCCACCTCGATCACCGTCGTCGCCACCAGGACGTCGATCTCCCGGTCCCGGAATCGCTGCATCACGCCGTCCTTCTCGCCCGGCCGGAGCTGGCCGTGAAGCAGGCCGAGGCGCAGCCCGGGAAACACCCCCTGGAGTCGCTCGTACTCCGCGGTCGCCGAGGCTGCCTCCAGCTTGTCGCTGTCCTCGACCAGAGGACAGACCACGAAGGCCTGGCGACCGGCCCGCACCTCGGAGCGCACCAGGTCGTACACCTGCTCGAGATGATCTGGCCGCTTGTCGAAACGCTCAGTCGTCACCGGGGTTCTCCCCGGCGGCATCTCATCGAGGATCGAGACGTCGAGATCGCCGTAGAGCGTCATGGCGAGGGTCCGCGGAATCGGGGTCGCCGTCATGATGAGCAGGTCCGGGTCGTACTCCTCCACCTTCTCTCTCAGCATGACGCGTTGATACACACCGAAGCGGTGCTGCTCGTCGACGACGGCCACTCCGAGGCGACCAAAGTGGAGGCCTTCTTGGATGAGGGCATGGGTTCCCACCACGACGTCGATCTCGCCCTCGGCGATCCACCGCTCGACGTCGCTGCGGGCGGCGGCCCCCGACGGCAGGAAGTTCACCTCGGCGTTGCTCGACGTGAGAAGGGCCATCCGCACCACCTGGGTGGAGTCCCCGTCCGGCGTGAAGAGGCTTCCGGTCCCGGCCGCCCCCTCCGGGTCAACCATGGCCGGCTCGAGCCCCGCCGTCTCCAGCAGCCGGGCGATGCCCATGTAGTGCTGCTCGGCGAGAACCTCGGTCGGCGCCATGACAGCACCCTGCATCCCGCCCTGCACGGCGGTCAGCAGGGCGGCAACCGCCACCACCGTCTTCCCGGAGCCCACCTCGCCCTGGAGCAGGCGGTGCATGGGGTGCACGGATGCCAGATCGGAGCGGATCTCGCCGATCACCCGTTCCTGCGCCGCGGTGAGGCGGTACGGCAGCGCCTCGACAAAGGCGCCCACGAGACGACCCGACACGTCGTGGGCGACACCTCGTGACTCGTCGATCTGGTGGTGCTTCTGCAGCGCCAGTGCCACCTCGAGGCGGAACAGCTCGTCGAAGACCAACCGCCGGCGAGCCGCCGCCGCCATCTCGGCGCTCTCGGGAAAGTGGATACCGGCGATGGCTTCGTCACGGGACATCAGGCCGAGCCGGTCCAAGAGCGCCTCGGGGAGCACCTCGTCGATCGGCCGTGCCCGCGAGAGGGCGTTGTGAATCGATTCCCGCACCTGGCGCGGCGCCAGGCCCGCGACGCTGGGGTGGATCGGCACCACCCGGCCGGTGACGAGGGATTCGCCATCCTGGTCGAGGCGGTCAATGTCCGGGCTCTTCATCTGGAGCCGGCCTCGGAAGCGCTCGACCTTGCCGGAGAGCGCGATTTCCCAGCCCTCCACGATCTTGAGGTACGGGTTGAACCAGACGCCGGTGAGCACGTTCGAGCCGTCGCTGATGACGGCGTCGATCATCGTGCGGTTGCGCGAGATGCGCCGCTTGCGCACGCTGGTCACGGTTCCGCCGACCGTGACCTCCTCGCCGAGCGGAACCGATGACAAGTCGAAGATCTGCGATCGATCGAGATAGCGGCGGGGAACGTGCAGCAGCAGATCCGCCACCGAGGCGATGCCCGCCTCGGTGAGACGCTTGACGCGACGCGGCCCGATGCCTCTCACCCGATCCACCGGGACCGAGGTGAGGAACGCGAGCGGGCGGCCGGCCATGGCAGCAAGGTATCAGGAATCCTCGGTGCTCTTGAACATCGCGCCTTTTCGGCGTCCTCAGAGGCTGTTACACTCGCCGCCGCCTCAGGAGGTCTTCCCGTATGGCATATCGATGCGAGATCTGCGGCAAGGAGCCGTGGGTCGGCAAGCAAGTCAGCTTCTCGCACAAGCGCTCAAGCCGGCGCTGGCTGCCAAACATCCAGCGCATCCGCGTCCGGCACGGCAGCAATTCCCGCCGCATGCGCGTCTGCACGTCCTGCATCAGGGCCGGCAAGGTCGAGAAGGTCTAGGAGACCGCTGAAGAATCCACCGGCGGGCACCCGATGACGAAGCGCCTACGAGGTGTTCTGGGTATCCCCCCGACTCTGCAGGAGATGCCGCCGCGCGCAACCCACCGCCGCCGGTATCATCGAATCCCCGAACGATGGAGGAGGGTTTGATGGTTGAGGCGTACGTGCTCATCCAGACAGAGGTGGGCAAGGCGGCCGAGGTTGCCAAGCAAATCGCTGAGATTCCCGGGGTGGCCAGGGCCGAGGCCGTGACCGGCCCCTACGACGCGATCGTCCACGCCAAGGCCGACGATGTCGACTCCTTGGGAAAGCTCGTGGTTGCCCGCATCCAGGCCGTCGACGGGATCACCCGGACCCTCACCTGCCCGGTGGTGAGGCTGTAGAAACCCGGAGCGAACGGATGTCGGTGAGGCGCTGCGGCGCGCTCACTCGGCGAGGGCCAGCGTCACCAACTCGTTGCACAGCTCGCCGTACGACATCCCGCTCGCCTGCCACATGGCGGGGAAACCCGAGATCGGTGTGAAACCCGGCATCGTGTTCACCTCGTTGAGCAGGAATCCGCGCCCACGTTCCTCGAAGAAGAAGTCGACACGGGCGAGGCCGCTGCATTCGAGCATCGTGAAGGCGTCACACGCCATCCGGCGAACGAGGTCCTGCTCGGGCCCCGTGAGCGGCGCCGGTGCGACGAACCGGCTCGACTCGTCGTGGTACTTGCTCTCGTAGTCGTACCACTCGGTCTGAATGACCACCTCCCCGGGAACCGATGCGCGCGGGCCCTCCAAGACCGCAACCTCGATCTCGCGGCCCCGAATCGCCTCCTCCACGATCACCTTGCGATCGAACGCCAGAGCGCGGCGGATGCCGTCCTTCAGCTCGACGTCGGTGGCGGCCCTCGAGATGCCGACCGACGAGCCGAGGCGAGCCGGCTTCACGAACACCGGCAGGCCGAGCTCGGAGACGATCCCGGCGACCGCCGGGCCAGGCGCCTCGAAATCCTCGGCCCTGACCACCTGCCAGCGGCTCGTGGGTATCCCATGCTGCACCATCAATCGTTTGGCGACGTCCTTGTCCATCGCTATCGCCGACGCTTCCACCCCACATCCCACGTACGGCGTGCCCGCCATCTCGAAGGCCCCCTGGATCGTCCCGTCCTCGCCGAACGGCCCGTGCAGCACCGGGAACGCGACATCGAAGGCGATCACGTCCCCGGAGGCACTGAGTGTCCCCTCCGGCAGGCGCAAGACGACAGCTCGCCCGGAGGCTTGGAGGGGACGCCGGGTGGGATCCGCCAAGGACCAAGACCCATCGCGGCTGATGCCCACCATGATCACCTGATGACCGGCGTCTTCGAGTGCTTCGAGTACGGCGACCGCCGAGACACACGAGACCTCATGCTCTGCAGATCGGCCGCCGAAGAGAACCAGTACCCGAGCCATGCCGGGCAGATTACCGTGGTCTCCGCTATTGATTGAGGTTTCGTGAGCGACCGATACACGATCATCGGCTACCGAGTCCGGGTGGTGTACTTCGGACTCGTCCTGTCGTGGACCGCGCTGATCATCACGGCGGTGCTGACGTTGACCAAGTCGCACTACGCGGGACCCATCAAGGCCGGCCCCGCCATCGGCGCTGCTGTCGCCCTCCTCATCCTGACGCTCGTGCCGTGGCGACGGGCCCTGCGGCGTGCCATCGGGGACTTCCTCGTCCTGCTGTGGTGCCTGGGAGTCATCGGGGCCGTCATCTACGGAACCGGAGGGCTGAAGACCGGAGCGCCGGTGGTGGTCGTGTTCCTCACGACGGTGGTCTTCGCAGCCCTCGTCGCTTCCCGCTCGGTGGGGTTCGTCGGCGTCGCCGCCATCGCGGCCTACGCGGCGCTCATCCTCGCCGCCGACACGATCGAGACACCCGAGGCAACGATCCAGATCGCGGTGTTCGTGATGGCGGTGGCGCTCATCTTCATCGGAGGCCTCGCCGTCTGGGCCCAGATCGACCTGGCATCCCAGTGGCTGCACTCGTACAGCCGCCGCGAGGCGCATCTCGCCCAGAGGGAGCAAGAGCTGCAGCGGCTCTACGACGTCTCACGCACCATCGGGGTGGGCACCAATCTCGCTGAAGTCCTCCCCGACTTGGTGGGTCGGGTCGTCTCGGCGCTCGAGGCCAAGATCGGGGTCGTGCTGCTGTACCGCCCCGACCTGGAGGCTCTCGAGGTCATGTCCCCCATCTGGGTGGCGGGCCAGACACTGGGGGCCGAGGGCTACATGCTGCCCCTCGACGAGGACGGCATCGCGCAACAGGTGTTCACGAGCGGCGAGCCGGTGGTGTACACGGACATGGGCGACGTGAACCAGGCCGACAACGCCTTCCTCCTCGAGCTCGGGGCTCATCAGCTGGTGGCGGTGCCGCTGCAGATCGAGACCCACCGCATCGGCGTCGTGCTCGTCGTCGAGAAACAGAGTGGCGAGTTCGCCGAGGACGACGTCGCGTTGCTCGAATCTCTCGCGGGGCCCTCGGCGCTCGTCCTCAACCAGCTCAGCCGCTACGAGGAGGCGCAGGAGACGAGTCAGAAGATGACCGAGTTGGCGCAGCTCAAGACCGATTTCGTCTCGGTGGTGAGCCACGAGCTCCGTACCCCGCTGACGTCGATGATCGGATCACTCAAGACCCTGCAGCGCCCCGAGCTCGCCCCGTCGGATCCCAACGCCAGGGAGCTGGTCAACACCGCGGCCCGGCAGGCGAACCGGCTGCGCTCGCTCATCGAGGACCTTCTCATGGTGTCACGCCTCGACAACCAGGCGCTGCCGATCCGTCCCGAGACACTGGCGGTGGAGGACTTCCTCGACGAGATCGTCCGCCACGTCCCTGGGGCAGAGCCGGTGACCTCCATCCACATCGCTCCCACGGTCGACCTCATCGAAGCCGACCCGGATCATCTCCACCGAGTGATCTCGAACCTGCTCGACAATGCCCTCAAGTACGCCCCCGATTCCACCATCGAGGTGGTTGCGACCCGCAACGGCACCGAGGTGTGGTTCTCGGTGGCCGACCACGGGATGGGCATCCCCTACGAGCTGCACGAGCACATCTTCAACAGCTTCACCCAGGTGGCGCACCACCACACCCGTGGCGCCGGCGGCACGGGTCTGGGCCTGTCGATCGTGCGGGGCCTCACCGAAACGATGGGGGGTCGCGTCTGGTTCCAGCCCACCCCGGGTGGCGGCGCCACCTTCACCGTGGCCCTGCCTCAGCACGCCTCCAGCCGGCAGGCCCGAGTGGTCTGAGCCGTCAATCGGCCCCGGCGGCAATGGCGTGGAAGCCGCCGTCAACGTGGACGACTTCGCCGCTCGTCGCCGGCGCCCAATCGGACAGCAGCACGGCGACCATGAGCGCCACGGGCACCGGGTTGTTGATGTCCCAGCCGAGCGGAGCGCGCGCTTCCCAGACGTCCTGGAAACGCTTGAAGCCCGGGATCGCCTTGGCGGCGACCGTGGTGAGCGGCCCGGCCGCAACCGCGTTCACCCGGATGTTGTCGGGCCCGAGGTCACGAGCGAGGTACCGGGTCACCGACTCGAGAGCCGACTTGGAGACCCCCATCCAGTCGTAGGCGGGCCACGCTTGTCGGTTGTCGAAGTCGAGAGTGACCAGCGCCCCTCCCCCGGCCTCCCTCAGGAGACCCCGCAGACCCGCCGCCAGGGTCTTGTAGGAGAAGGCCGAGGTGAGGAAGGCGGTCACGGCGCTGTCGGGCGGCGTGTTGAGGAAATTGCCTCCGAGAGCATCGTCGGGCGCGTACGCAATGGCGTGCAGTGCCCCGTCGACCGCACCCCAGCGATCCTCGAGCGAGGCGACCAGCGACTCCATGTGCTCGGGCCGGTGAATGTCGAGCTCGAACACTTCCGGCTCAACCGCCAGGCGTTTCGCCGCTCGCTGGGTGAGGCGGAGGCCGCGCCCGAACCCGGTGACCACTATCTCGGCCCCCTGCTCCTGGGCTATCCGCGCGGTGTGCCACGCGATGGAGTCGTCGGTGAGCACACCCGTGATCACGAGGCGTTTTCCTGTGAGCAGCACCGCGGCCTCCTTGGCGTGAGGGACCAACATCCTAGAGACTGTCGGCCTCCCCCGGGCAGTCGTCGGGTCACGCTCGCTCGGGCCAGAAACCCTCGAGCCGGACCCGGCCCCTCCCTTGCCGTCGCCCGGCAGCACGGATCGGAAGCGATCTCCGGTACCGTGGGCCCATGGAACTCACCCCCACCGACATCGCCCACGGCGGCGAGGCCGTGGCTCGAGTCGACGGGAAGGCGTACTTCGTGGCCGGAGCCATGCCGGGCGAACGTGTCGCCGGCGAGGTCATCGTGGACAAGGGTTCGTGGGGTCGAGTGCGACTCATCGACGTGCTCACTCCGTCCCCGGACCGCATCGAGCCGAAGTGTCCTCACTTCTCGACGTGCGGAGGCTGCCAGTGGCAGTACGCCGATCACCAGACCCAGCTGCGCTGGAAAACGTCCGTGGTGGCCGGACAGCTCGCTCATCTCGGCAAGATCGACGACCCGCCGGTCCGCGACACGGAGGCGGTCGGACCGGCGTTCCGCTACCGCAATCGGATGGACTTCGTGGTCGAGGACGGCGGCCCGGCTCTCTACCGTCCCCGCTCGCGCCAGGCAGTTCGCCTCGATGCCTGCCTGCTGCTCCACCCGGACCTCGCCGCGGTGTTCGCTCGGCTCGGCGACCTCTCCGGGGTACACCGCCTCACCCTGCGCACCGGCACCACGACCGGGGAGACGCTGGCCGTCGTCGGTGGGCACATACCCGAACAAGCCGATTCGTGGGGCTGTGCCGTCGCTCAATCCCGCCGCGGATCGCTCCATCCCGTGGTGGGTGATCCCGTGGTGCACGAGGACGTTGGGGGCGTCCGCTTCCGCATCACCGGTCAAGCGTTCTTCCAGAGCTCCACCGCCGGCGCCGAGGCCTTGGCCCGACTCGCCGCCGAAGCCGCCGCCATCGGGCCCGACGACACCCTTCTCGACGCCTACGCCGGCGGTGGCCTGTTCGGCGCAACGGTTGGCCGAGGCGCCCGCCGGGTCCTCGCCGTCGAGGCCGACGACATTGCCTTCGGTGATCTGCGCGCCAATCTTCGCCGGGCGCGTCTCCCCGATCACAGGGCGGTGCGCGGCAGAGTCGAGTCCGTTGTCGGCGGTCTCGACGAGTACTGGGACGTGGCGATCGTCGACCCACCACGAGAAGGCCTGCGAGATCCCGGAGTGAGCGCGGTCACCGCGGCGCGGCCGCGAGTACTGGTGTATGTGTCGTGTGATCCGGCCTCGCTGGGACGCGACACCCGTCTGCTCGCCTCTGCCGGGTACCTGCTCGACTGGGCTGCTCCGGTCGATCTCTTCCCCCAGACCTATCACGTCGAGACCGTGGCACGGTTTGTGCGGGACAGCGCCTGACACCGCCGGCTGCGGCTGATTGGGGGAGAACGGCCCTACCGGACACCGAGGCAGCACCGCATGCTGGCCGCGACCCAGCGGGGAGGAGGGCCGATGCGGATCGTGTTCCACCTTGCCCACTCGCCGTGGGGAACACGGAGCGATTGACAGTCGCCTACGCCGACTGTGGAGAGGAGAAACGGCCGAAATGGAAGCCAAGCTCGCCAACCCCGCGCCTTTGGGCCTGATGGGATTCGGCATGACCACCATCCTGCTCAACATTCACAACGCGGGGTTCTTCAAGATGAGCGCCATGGTGCTCGCGATGGGGATCTTCTACGGAGGCATCGCCCAGGTGATCGCCGGGAAGATGGAGTTTCAGAAGGGCAACACTTTCGGCACGACGGCATTCACGTCGTACGGGCTCTTCTGGCTCTCTCTGGTCGGGCTGCTCATCCTCCCGGAACTCGGTTGGACGGAGGCGACACCGGCCGATTTCATGGCCTGGTACCTGTTCCTGTGGGGCATGTTCACCCTGCTCATGTTCTTCGGGACGCTGCGCTCGGTCTTCATGCTGAGGGTCGTGTTCGCCACCCTGGCGATCCTGTTCTTCCTCCTCGCCATCGCAGACTGGTCGGGATCGACCACCGTCACCAAGATCGCGGGCTGGGAGGGCATCGTGTGCGGCGCGAGCGCCTTCTACCTGGCGATGGGCCAGGTGATCAACGAAGCCCTCGACAAGGTCGTCGTCCCGATCGACCTGGCGGACCTTCGTCGCGGCGAGTCGTAGCACACACGACAGGGCGGCTCGACAAAACGACGAACGAGGCGCAGGGCCGTATGGCTCTGCGCCTCGTCGCGTCGTCGCTACATCTCGCCGAGGATCGAGCGTTTGGTGCGCTCGTATTCCTCGTCGCTGAGGGCGCCGTCCCGGTGGAGCCGGGCGAGGCGCTCGAGGCGCTCGGTGGCGTCGGCCGGCGCCGGTGCCGGTGCCGGTGCCATTTCCTGCTGCAGCGCGCGGGTTCGATCCTCCCGGGTGCGGTACAGCAGCGATTGGAAGTTCTCGGGCTCGGGGATATCCGAGAAGCGGCTCTGGCCACCCTCACCAGCGGACTCGATGACAAGGTCGCCGGACTTGAGAAGTCGCTCGATCACGTTCTGCCGGAACACCACGTCGTTGATGTTCTCCAGCGGGATCTCGATTCCGCTGCGGGCCACAATGCCGCGACGGGTGATGAGACGCTCGCTGGTGAGGACATACGCGGTGAACCACCAGCGGAAGAACGGCATGACCGCAACCGGGATCAGCGCCACGGCGATGACCAGCGACGTGATCAGGTCGGCGGTGCCGTTCTCGGGAGGGATCCATTGGTAGACGAGGACGACTGCAGCGATGCCCGCGAGGATCCAGAGCACGGGGAACGCGAGCAGCCGCCAGTGCGGACGGAACTCGGTGACGATGACCTCATCCTCGGTGAGGAGGCGTTCTGGGTACGACATGCCCCGAATCATACGATGCTTCGGCGACGCGAGCGACCACCAACGCCAGAAGCACCGGACACCGGATGGACCACAGAAACGGGAAATCCCGAGGGAGCGTTGGCCGAAGCCTCAACCCTCTCGGGATTCCCTTATCGGACCTGCCTTGCGGCCTGACCGATATACCTTCCCCGGCCGAAACCGAGGTCGGCTTGGTCGTTCCGTCCGCCACCGGAGCCCGAAGGCTCGATGCCGGCGCCCCCCCGAAGGGGAACAACTGCCACTCTTGCGAATAGCCGCTCTTCCAGACCCGTCCGTTGACCCTTGCGGGCCCTCGGACCCCAGCTGCCCTTGCGGGCTACCGGGTCCGCCGGATCAGTTTCCTTTTCCAGCGACTCAAACAATCTACGCTCTCGTTCGTTGCCGGGTCAAGCAGAATCCGTGGTTGGTTTTCGCGTCTTGCCATCTCGTTTTCGCGATCCGCCTCGAGAGCCCGGATTCGAGGCTCACGAGCCCAGTTGGGGCATGACGCGCTCGGCGAAGACCTCGATCGAATCACCCCATGCGGCGTCCCCGAAGTACGCGATCACATAGTCACATCCCGCCTCGGTGAACGGGCCGAGTTGCGAAACCACCTGATCCGGCGTGCCCACGACGTTCTCGAGGCGGTACTTCTCCAGACTGGTCCCGCGCTGGGCGGCGACCCGCTCCCCGACCACCGACAAGGCTGCCTCGTTGTCGGCGACGACCACTTCGGCGTGGTAAGTGCGGCCGATGGCATCGAAGTCGCGCCCAACCTCCTCGCAGTGCTTGGCGAGGATGTCCGACTTACGCCGGAACGTCTCGACGTCGCCGGCGAAATTCGAATAGTCGGCATGCTCGGCGACGAGACGCAGGGTGAGCCGTTCCCCTCCGCCGGCGATCCAGATAGGAGGATGTGGATCCTGGAGAGACTTCGGCTGGTTGATGGCGCCCTCGATGCGATAGTGCTCGCCCGCGAAGGAAGCCAGGTCGCTGGTCCACATGGCCTTGATGATCTCGACGGCCTCGCGGAGCTGAGCGATACGAACCGACGCTCTCGGGAAGTCGTAGCCGTAGGCGCGGTACTCCTGGTCGTACCAGCCGGCACCGATGCCGAACTCGAGGCGCCCCCCAGAGATGACGTCGACGTTGGCCGCCACCTTGGCGAGGTAGGACGGCGGGCGGTAGCTGTTGCAGGTGCACATCTGGCCCAACCGCACCGTTTCGGTGACGACGGCCAGTGCCGCCATGAGCGTCCACGCCTCGTGGGTCGGCTCTTGAGTAGGCCGCGGGATGGTGTGGAAGTGGTCGTACACCCACAGCGAGTCGTACCCGGCCCGCTCGATCCGTCGGGCCACGGCCCGGATCGACGACCATTGCTCGTCGATCCGCTGATCCTGGAGATCCATCTTCCAACCCTGGGGAACGAACGCTCCGAACCTCATCACACGCTCCTTCGCTCGCCGCCACCCCAGCCTACGACTGCGAACGCAGGGGTGGAGTGCGGAGAATCACCGGCTGCGGGCCCACAGCTTGGAGCCGGGGGAGGCGGGGCGCGGCGCCGACCCGGTGGCGAGACGGAAAAGGACCCCAGAAATGGCCCGAGGACGACCCAGTGAGCCGATCGGCTTGCGCCTCAGACCCTCTAGGCCGTCCTCTCGGACCACTTCCCTGTCCAGAGCCGAAGCCCCTTCCCGGGAAGTGCCGGTGTGACCGAAGCCACCCGGCACCCGCCACGACCGAAGTCCCAGCGAGGTGCGCAGCGACCCGAGAGCCGCTCCGCTCCGGACTTCCGGCGAACCGGGAATCCGGTTGTCTCGGTCCGCGAACCCGGCAGTCACCCACCGAATCCTTGCACCTCCCGAAGGAGGGGTGTCCCGAGACGCTCCCCTGTAAAGGTGGAGCCCCTGTATGGGAACTGCAAGCTACGGCACCGCGGCGAAACGAGTCAACCGAGATCCGTGGATGGTTTTCGCGGGGCTGCGATTCTTTTCCCCCTCTCCCAAGGCCGAGACTACACAGGTGTGATTCTGTCGGGTCGAGACCGTATAGTCGGCAGCACGATGACAAACGACGACGCGGTCACCGCCGCCACAACGCCCGTGCTGCTCGAAACGCTCTCCCCCAGCCGGGCCAGCGATTTCAAACACTGCCCCCAGCTCTTCGAGTTCAAGGCGATCGATCACATCGAGGTGCCACCAACGGTCTACCAGGCCCGGGGCACGACGGCCCACCTCGCCCTCCAGAGGCTCTTCGACCTCCCGGCCGCCGATCGCACTCCGGACCGGCTCTTCGACCTCTTCCGAGAAGCGTGGGCGGAGCTCAAGCCACAGGAGTTCGAAGGGCTCTTCGACGACGTCGAGGAAGAGCGGCAGTGGGGTGTCGAGAGCCTCGCCATCCTCGCCAACTACTTCGGGATCGAGGACCCATCCAGCTTCGAGCCCCTCGATCGCGAGCTCGACATGACCGAAGCGCTCGGCGACATGACGATCCGAGGCATCCTCGACCGTATGGAGGAAGGCGACGGCGGTCTCGTCATCACCGACTACAAGACCGGGAAGGCGCCCCCGGAACGCTATGCCATCCCGGCGTTCTTCGCCCTCAAGATCTACGCGTTGCTCATCCGCCGCCGCACCGGCCGGACCCCGGTCCGGCTCCGGCTCATGTACCTCAACGGCCCCACCGTCTACGAGATCCCGGTCGCCGACCATCAACTCGACGCCATGGAACGCCAACTCGAGGCCCTCTGGGAAGCCATCAACCGGGCGATCGCCACCGATGACTTCCCGACACGGACGGGGACCCTCTGCAAATGGTGCCAGTATCGCGACCTGTGTCCCGCCTTCGCCGTGGATTCGGCTGAGCCCTCGCCGCCGGACGCACCGGCGGGTCCATAGTCGCGGGCGCCATCGGCGGTCCCGCTAGGGTCTCGGCGATGATGCCCTCTGACGAGCACGAGCGTGGCCCGGCCGAGATGCTTCCCGAGGTTCTCGGCCACTACGACCGCTACGAGGAATCGGGACGGCTCGCTTCTGGGCTGGGACTGCTCGAACGCTTGCGCACCCAGGAGCTCTTGTTGCGCTTCCTGCCCGAGCCTCCGGCGCGCATCTACGACGTGGGCGGAGGCCCTGGTGTCTATGCCTCGTGGCTGGCGGGCGCCGGCTATGACGTGCATCTCGTCGATCCGGTGCGGCGCTACGCCGACCAGGCCCGCGAGGCCGCAAAGGAGAGGCGATTCTCGGTCGCCGTCGGCGATGCCAGGACGCTGCCGTTCCCGGACGAGTCGGCGGAGGCGCTGCTGCTGCTCGGCCCGCTCTACCACCTTCCGGAAGCGGCGGATCGGCGGCGTGCCTTGTCGGAGGCACATCGGGTGTTGCGCCCCGGTGGCGTGGTGGCGGCGGCTGGGATCAGCCGCTACGCGTCGGCGATCGACGGCCTCGATTCGGGCTTCGACGCGGACCCGGCGTTCCGTGCCATCGTCGCCGAGGACCTGGCAACCGGCCGGCACCACAACCCGACCGACGAGATCGCCTACTTCACGTCGGCCTTCTTTCACCGACCGGGTGAGTTGGCCGACGAGGTCTCCGCCGCGGGATTCTCGGCTGTCCGGGTGTACGCCGTGGAAGGCGTCGGGTGGGCTCCCACGGATCTCCAAGATCGCCTCGACGATTTGGAGCGGCGCCGGCTCCTCCTCGATCTCCTGCGCAGCCTCGAGACCGAGCAGGAACTGATGGGAGCGAGTCCTCACCTGCTCGCGATCGGTCTCCGCTGAACGAGCGCGACGGCATTACGCTGTCCTTTCGGCGCCCGCAGCGGAGCGAGGATGACGAACAGCGACCGGATCATCTATACGATCGGCCACGGCGACGAGAGCTTCGAGAACCTGGCAGCCCGCCTCGCCCCTTACATGGTTCAGACGATCGTCGACGTCCGCTCGATCCCCTACTCGCGGCATGCCCCCGACTTCTCGAAGAAGGAACTCCGCACCATCGCCGCCGAGCGGGGTTTCGGCTACCGGTGGCTGGGTGATCGCCTCGGTGGACGTCCCGCCCACCCGTCAGTCTCCGACAAGAACGGGAACCTCGACCCCGAGGCCCTGGCCCGATCCCCCGACGTAGCGGCGGCCCTCGCCGAGATCGACGGCCTGACGGCCGTATCCACGGTGACGCTTCTCTGCGCCGAGCTCTCGCCCGATCGCTGCCACCGCTCACTGCTGGTGGCGCCCGTGCTGGAGGCACGCGGCTACCGCGTGATGCACATCCTCGGCGACGGCTCGGTGGAGGCACACCAGCCGACCCTCGGCTTGTGAGCATGTCGCATCCAATCGATACGGTGGTGGCATGGAGAGTGCCACGGTGAGCAGCGCCGCTCCGGTCGCCGAACATCGGATCGATCCGGATGAGTGGCCTGAGGCGATCGCCAACTGCGACGGCCCTCAGATCGTCGTCGGAGGGCCGGGAACCGGCAAGACCGAGTTCCTGGTTCGTCGCTGCATCCACCTGCTCACCGACGAGGCGGTCCCCGCCGAGCAGATCCTGGTGCTGGGATTCGCACGACGAGGTGTCACCGAGCTGACGGGCCGGGTCCGCGAACGCCTCGACCGTTCCGTCTCGTCACTCGACGTCGCCACGTTCCATTCGTTCGCCACTCGCCTCCTCGAATCTCACGTCGAGCGCTCCCGATGGGATCAGCCGCCGCAGATCCTCACCGGGCCCGAACAGGTGGCCCTCGTCCACGAGCTGCTCTCCAGCAGCGACCCGGCGAGCTGGTCTGTAGGGGTGCGCGACCTCCTCGGCTCGCAAACCTTTGCCCGCGAGGTCACCGATTTCATCCTCCGAGCCTCCGAGCAGCTCATCGACGACGAGTCGCTGGCACCGTTGGCGGCCGAGCGCGACGTGTGGCGCGGCCTGCCGGGCTTCCTCTCCCGCTACCACCATGAGCTACGGGCACGAGGGCGCATCGACTACGGGTCGCTGATCGCCGAGGCGATCCGCCTCCTCGATGACCCAACAGTCGTTGGTGGCTTCGCCGAACAGCCCCGCCATCTCCTCGTCGACGAGTACCAGGACACCACCGTGGCACAGGTGCGGCTACTCGAACGGCTCAGCCGCCCTCATCGGAACCTCACCGTCGCTGCCGATCCGTACCAGTCGGTCTACAGCTTCCGTGGCGCCACCTACCTCAACGTCGCCTCGTTTCCCGATGACTTCCCGTCCCCGAGCGGATCGCCTGCACAACGGCTCGTGCTGACGACGTCGTTCCGCACTCCCCAGCGGATTCTCGACGCCGCGGTCCGGGTGACATCCGGGGAGCTCCCCGGCGCCGCCGGTCCCGTGGTGCCGGCGCCGGGCGACGGCAGAGTCGACGTCTACCGGTTCGGCCAGCAGACCGAAGAGGCGGAGTGGATCGCCGGCGAGGTGCAGCGGCTCCATCTCACCGAGCAGATCCCCTTCGGGAGCATGGCGGTGTTCGTGCGCAGCAAGCGACGGTTCCTTCCCGATCTGTCCCGTTCGCTGGAGCGGCGACACATCCCGCACGACCTTCCCGATTCCCGCCTGGCAGATCAGCCGGCGGTTCGCTTCGTGCTCGACGCGGTGGTCGCCGCCACCGGGTGCGAAGGAGCGTGGGCGATCCCGAGGGCGATGCGACGCATCCTGCTGGGACCTCTCTTCGCACTCCCTCTCGGCACGATGCGGGACATCGAGCGGCGCTTGGCGCGTGGCAGGGAAACCTGGCAGGAGGCGATCGGCGACCTCGTCGACGAATCGGACGAGCTCGTCGCGTTGCTCGACGACCCGTCGTGGGCGGACACGGTTCCCGCCAGCGACGGCTTCTGGAAACTGTGGTCGCGCCTCCCCCAGATCCGGAAGGTGATCAACGACCCCGACCGCGCCGGTGAGCGAGCCGACTGGAGCTCGCTCGCCCAGGTGCTCGCCCGGTGGAATGAGAGGAACCCGGCTGCGACGTTGCTCGACTACCGGCGCCTCACCGAGGAGGAGGACTTCGAGGCTCGCCCGCTCTTGAGCTACCGGCGGCCCCAACGGGACCGCCTCACCCTCACGACGCTTCACCAATGCAAAGGGCTCGAGTTCGACATCGTGTTCATCGCCGACGCGGTTGAAGGGGTGTTCCCCGATCTGAGAGCTCGCGATTCGCTGCTCGGGGTGCGCCACCTCCTCCCCCACGTGCCGGGTGACTCCGCCGGCTATCGGGCCTTCCGTCTCCAGGAAGAGCGCCGCCTGGCGTACACGGCCATGACGCGAGCGCGACGCGCAGTGGTGTGGACCGCCACCGCCACCGGATTCGACGAGGGGCAAGGGATCCCGAGCCGCTTCTTGGCCCTCGTCGCCGGAACCTCCACCGTCGCAGAGGCAGCCGGGCGACCCCCGGCTGCGAAGGTGCCGGCGACTCCCCGCGAGGCAGAGACGATGCTGCGACACCTCGTCGCCGATCCGGGAGCCGGCGGCCCGGTCCGCCTGGCGGCGCTCACGGCGCTGGTCGAGGGCGAGACATGGGGTCTCCGGTCCCCGCAGCACCTCTCGGGAGCGCGACGGCGCGGGTCGAACAGAGGCCTGGTCGGCCCCACCCTCGTCCTGTCTCCCAGCCAAGCCGAGTCCTACGCACGCTGTCCCCGCCGTTACGCACTGGAGCGGCGCCTCCACGTCGGCGACGAGTCGAGCGTCTACGCCGAGCTCGGCAATCTGGTCCACCGAGTGCTGGAGAGCACCGAGCGCATCGCCCTCGAGCAGGGTCACGCTCACGGCACGGTCGACGATGCGCTGGCCTCACTGGCGGAGTGCTTCGATCCCGAGCCATTCGGTGGGGGCCCCTTCGCCACCGCCTGGCGCCACCGCGCCGAGGAAGCGCTCCGCCGCCTCTATCGCATGTGGCCGTCCTCCGGCCACGTCGTCGACGTCGAGCGCACCGTGCGCCTCGACCTGGGCGCGGTGCCCTGGACGGGAAGAATCGATCGTGTCGAGCGCATCGACGAGGGAGTGAAGATCGTCGACTACAAGACCACCCGCAAGGTGCCGTCGCAGAAAGAAATCGCCGGCTCGCTCCAACTCGGGTTCTACCTGCTGGCCGCCGCCGCCGATCCCGAGATCGCCGCCCTTGGACCGATCGTCGCCGCGGAGATGTGGTACCCGGCCAACGACACCAAGACGAAGATCTCCACCCGTGCCTTCTCCCTCGACCGGCTCGCCGAGGTCGAGGCGCGACTCGTCGAGATCGCCGCCGGGATCACCGCAGAGGACTGGTCCACGCAGATAGGGCCTGAGTGCGCTCGGTGCCCGGTCCGCGAGGTGTGCCCGGAGTGGCCCGAAGGCGGGGAGGCGTTCACATGAGTACGCCCTTCGTCCCGTCGGCCGAGCAGCAACAGGTCATCGATCATCCCTCCGAACCGCTCCGGGTCGTCGCCGGCGCCGGAACCGGGAAGACCACCACCATCGTGCACAGGCTGCGTGCCGTCGTGGCCGCGGGCCTCGAGCCCGAGCAAGCCATCGGCATCACCTTCACCAACAAGGCTGCCGAGGAGCTGGCCGACGGCCTGCGCCGTGAGCTCCCCGTCCACGCCGCCCAGGGCCGGGAGGTCGAGGTGACCACCTACCACGGCTTCGCCTACTCGATCCTCCAGGAGTTCGGAGCCGCCGTCGGTGTCGAGCGCGACTCGCCGATCATCGGCCCCGGCCACGTGCGCCAGCTCCTCTTGGAGTGCGTTGCCGCCGAGGAGTTCGACTCTCTCGACCTCACCTCGCCGCCCAGCCGCGTCAACGAGGCCGCGACGCTGGCGGGCCAGCTGGCGCGCAATCTGCGGACCGCCGACGATGTGAAGCCGGACCCGGCGGGAGCAGGCGATGAGGTGCAGGCCCGGCGCGCCGAGCTGCTACGGGTGGTCTCGGCGTTCGACCGCACCAAGCGGCGCCTCGGCGTCATCGACTACGGCGACCTGATTCTCTTCGCCCACCGGCTCGTCTCCACCCACCCACCACTGGCGGAGCACATCCGGGACCGCTACCGGCTCGTGCTCCTCGACGAGTACCAGGACACCGACCCCGCGCAGCGGGAGCTGCTGCGCTGCCTGTTCGGCGATGGCTTCTCGGTCACCGCCGTCGGCGACGTCGACCAAATGATCTACGAGTGGAGAGGTGCCTCGCTGGCGAACTTCACGGCGTTTCCCATCCACTTCCCGACCGCCGACGGCGACCCGGCAACCACCCTGCCGCTCACCCGCAACCGTCGGTCGGGCCCCCGGGTCCTCGAACTCGCCCACCGCATCCGCGCCGAGATTCACGGAAGGGAACCCGAAAACCGCCTGCGATGCCTGCAGGACGCTCCCGACGACGTGATTCGCGCCGGCTACTTCCGCACCGCCGTCGCCGAGGCGACCTGGATCGCCGAGGAGATCCGGCGCCTCCACGACGAGGAAGGGGTGGCCTGGCGCGACATGGCGGCACTGTTCCGCAAGAACCGGCAGATCACGCTGGTACGAGATGCGCTGGACGCCGAGGGAGTGCCCTTCGAGGTGGCCTCGCTGGGAGGGCTGCTGAGTGTTCCCGACGTTGCAGACCTCCATGCCTGGCTTCGCATCATCGGACGGCCGGACGAATCGCCGGCGCTGCTGCGCATCCTGCTCGGCGAGCGTTACCGGCTCGGCTTCGCCGACGTCGCCGCCCTCGCCGGGTGGCGACGCCGCCAAGAGCGAGACGACGCCGACGACGATGGTCCAGGATGGCCGCTGGTCGAGGCGATCGACCGGCTCGACGACGTTCCAGACCTCGACCCGGAAGCCCGGGCACGCCTCACCGAGTTCCGTGACCTCTACCGCGAGTTCCTCCGTGTTGCCCAGGGCGTCTCGCTCGTCCAGCTCTGCCGGCGCATCCTCGACGGTACCGAGACCTGGGCCGAGGTAGAGGCCAGAGAACCGGCGGCGGCCCTGACCGCCCGGCTCAATCTCTACCGGTTCCTCGATCTCGCCGAGGAGTGGAGCCCGCTCCGAGGCAGGCCATCACTCGAAGCGTTCCTGGGATACCTCGACATCCTCGCCGACGAGCGGGCAACCGACGAGCTCGACACAGCGCGGGTGGGCGGAGAGAACGCGGTGTCCCTCCTCACCGTGCATCGGGCCAAGGGTCTCGAATGGGACACGGTCTTCCTTCCCGCCGTCTCTTTCGGCACGTTCCCGGCCCAATCCCGAGAACACGATGATCCGTCCCGCTTCCCCTGCTCGCTCCCCTACGACCTCCGCCTCGATGCGGCAGCCACGCCGGCCCTGCTCGGAACCGATCTGGAGCGGACCGAGGAGCTGAGAGAACGCGATCGCGTCCAGGAATGGCGCGCCGCGTACGTGGCTGTCACTCGCGCCAAGCGCCGCCTCTACCTCACGGGGGCACACTGGTACACGACCGGCACCCGCCCCCGTCCCCCGAGCCCCCTGTTCGAGATTGCGTCGAACATGCCCGAGGTCGAGGTGTTCCGGATGGAGACCGACCCGGGTGAGCCGCCCGAGCGGCTCGCCATTCCCACGCTCACCGGTGCCCCCGATCCCGTCTTCGCCGACGGATGGGCCGCCGAGCTGCGCGCCGCCATGGCGGATCCCGGCATTCTCCGCGCCCAAGCCGCCGACCAGGCCCCGGCGTACGATGACGCGATGAAGCAGCTTCGCTTCACGCTCGATGGCTTGCCGCGTCCCCCGGAGTCATCCGACGAGCCGGCAGAGCCCGATGTCTCAGTCACGGCTCTGGTGGCGCTCGCCTCCTGCCCCAAGCGGTTCTACTGGAGCGAGATCGAACCCATGCCGCGTCGGCGGGCACCCTGGCTGCGCCGTGGAATCCAGGTTCACCGGCGCATCGAGCTGCACAACCGCGGCCGCATGGCCCTCGATGAGATCACCGACGATCTCTACGACCTGGCAGCGGATGAAGGCGAGGCCGTAGCGTCCGTTGGGAACGCCTTCGACACCTTCCGGCGCTCGAGATTCGCCACCACTCGCCCTCGTTTCGTAGAAACCCCCATCGATCTGCGTTTCCCGTCCGGCCGGGTCCGGGGCCGCATCGACGCCATCTACGAGCCCGAGCCCGGCAATTGGGAGATCGTCGACTTCAAATCCGGTGGGCCGAGTGAGGACCCGGCGGCCATCGTGCAGCTCCAGGCCTACGCCGTCGCAGCCGCCGACGGCGCGGTGTCAACAGACCACCCGACGCAACTCCGGGTGGCGTTCGTGTACCTGGGAGGAGCCGATATGGTCGAAGTGGGAAACGACGTGGACGAAGCCTGGCTCGAGCAGGCACACCTCCGTCTCGACGGTCTCATCCAGGCAACGACGGGCGACGACTTCGATCCCCGCCCGTCGCCATCGTGCCGTCGCTGCGATTTCCTGCCGATCTGTGAGCCGGGCCGGGACTTCGTCGCCTCTGAGCCTTGACGCTCGCGAGTCAGTGAACTCGGCCGCCGGCCACGTCCAGCACCAGCGTCACCGGGCCGTCGTTGACCAGTTCGACGTCCATCATGGCTCCGAAGCGCCCGGAGGCGACGGCGACATCGCCCTCGCCGAGCATGTCGCACAGCGTGTCCACCAGGGGTGCTGCGATCTCAGGCGGGGCGGCATCAGCGAACGATGGCCTGCGGCCCTTGCGGGCGTCCGCCAGCAGCGTGAACTGGCTGACGACGAGCACTCCACCACCACTGTCGACGACCGAACGGTTCAATCGGCCTTCATCGTCACTGAAGATGCGGAGGCCGAGCAGCTTGTCGACGAGGGCGCGGGCTTCGCGTTCCGTGTCGTCGTGGCTGATGCCGACCAGCACCAGCAGGCCGGGCCCGACCTCACCGACCGTTTCGCCGTCCACCGTGACGGACGCCCGCCTCACTCGCTGCACAACCGCTCGCATCGCATCCTTCCGACAACGCGGTGAATCTAGGCCACTCTGGCGCTCAAGACTCCCGGCGCTCGAGGAACTCGTGGAACCGGGGAGCGGTGTAGTAGTACTCGCCCTGTCGGAGCCGGTACAAGACACCTGCCGC
>Ga0315543_1001025_pt1 | contig 31699 bp, 19 predicted proteins | sample SalMarSW160210MG_2_FD_203098 | JGI IMG/M metagenome (GOLD analysis project Ga0315543, IMG submission 203098) | Salt marsh sediment microbial communities from the Plum Island Ecosystem LTER, Massachusetts, United States - Salt Marsh Sediment SW1601-210 ... | reverse complement strand
AGTATGACGACGGCAGCAGGTGGCACGCATTCTTGTACGTCATCCCTGAGCCGTCCACACTGGCCATTATCTGGTCGCTACTGGGCACGCTGGGCATCGCTTTCGGCCGGTGCCGGAGAGGCAAAATGAGGATGAGCAAATAAAGTCGCGTGTTCTCGTGACTCTTTCTGCTTTTCGTGGCGGTTCTTCTTCGTGGACTTCGTGGTGAAATCCCACATATCTGGGCCACCGCTCCGCTATGGCCCAGGCACCCCGCGATTCTTCTCCTCCGTGCCCTCCGTGTACTCCGTGGTGAAATCCTGGAAAACGAGCGGTTTCGGTGGGCGGTGCCCACCCTACGCTCAATGCACTGAGCAAGAGATGCAAGGGTCGTAGGCCCGAACGAGCATCGAGCAGAGAAGCTCAAGTTTCTCGTCGGTCATGCCGTCAACAGCGAACTGCTTCACCAGCGCCGCCATGTCATAATGAATGTTGGCGTTGTTCTGCGTCGTGGGAATGACGCAGTTGGCCCGGACGATGCGACCCTGGTCGTTGTACTCGTAGTCGTGATAGAGGATCCCGCGTGGGGCTTCGACGGCGGCAATACCCTGGCCCGCTCGCGGGCTGACCGGGGCCATCGTCTCAGGCTCACGTAGATCGACCAGCTCGTCGATGATCCTCATCGAGTCGTGGACGACGTGTACGCACTCGACCAACTGCGCGATGTTGTTCATGAACGGGTTGTAACAGACCGGGGCCAGGTCGAACTGGACGGCCGCCGCGCGGGCCTTGGGATGGAGCCGGTGGTAGTTGTTGTTCAGCCGGGCCAGGGCTCCGACGGCCAGCGACTCGCGGGAGAGCTTGCACCATTTCGACGTGTTGCTCTCCGTTACATACTCGTTGGTCATGGCCCGATAGTCGGACTCGGGCCGCTCGACGCCGTCGGTCGAGAGCAAGCGTCCGCCGATAAACGGGTAATCCCGCTCGCCCTTGAGCGAGACGAATTCGGTCTCGCGCTGGAAATCGGGGATCTCCAGCGTGCGGAAGAACTCAACGGTCGCCGCCAGGTCGTCGACGGCCCGCTCGCACTGGGCTTTCAATTCCTGCAGCGCGTACTGGTCCGGCATTTTGGCCATGCCCCCGACCTGGATCGAGACGGGATGCGTCGTGCGGCCGGCCACGACGTCGCAAAGGCGGTTGGCCAATCCTTTCAGCCGCGCCGCCACTCCAAAGACTTCGGGATTGAGATCCTTCAAGGGGATCGCGCTAGTGAGTCCGAGGAAATCGGGCGCGGCCAGGAAGAACAGGTGAAGCGTGTGGCTTTGCAGCGTCTCGCCGTGCTTGGCCAGCAGGCGCAATTTGGCGGCGGTCTCGGGAATGGTGATGCCAAAGGCGTTTTCGGTGGCTCGCACGCTGGCCAGACAGTGGCCGATCGAGCAGATCCCGCAGATGCGCGCCGTGAGGATGCCTGCCGTCGTGTAATGCTTGCCTTTGAGCATCACCTCGAAGAAGCGCGGGGTCTCGACGACGTCCCATCGGGCCTCGGTGAGTTTCCCATCCGTCACGTGCACCTTGATATTACCGTGGCCTTCCACGCGCGTCAGGTGGTGGACGTCGACGTTAAGATTGATTTTCTTTGTCGTCTTGCCGGAGCTTGTCATGGCACGTCCTCGAAACCACCGAAGAAACCGAGACGGTCCTTGATCTCGTCCTCGGTGAAGCCTTTTTCTTTAGCCAGTGCGAAGAACTCGTCGTAGTTGGGGCTCTCCGCCGGGCCCCGACAGCCCCAGCAACCCAGGCCACCGGCCGGACACGGCGCGCCGCAGCCGGCCCGGGTAATCGGGCCCAGGCAAAGCTCGCCCAGGTCGAACCGGCAGACCGTGTAACGCTGTTTGCACTCGAGGCAAACCGGATAGGCATACGACGGCAGGGGCAAATCCCAGACCAGGTGTTGCACGACCCGCTCCATCTCGTCCTTCGACACCGGACAGCCGGGCACCTCCAGATCCACCGGAACGACGTCCTTGACGGCCATCGTCGGCATGGTCTCCTTCGGGCAGTCGCCGTAGACTTCGCGATTGGCTTCGTCGAGATCGTACGCGTTTTTCAGTTTGTTGACGCCGCCGAAGCAGGCACAACTACCCATCGCAACGAGCATCTTCGCTTGCCCGCGGATCGCCTTGAGGCGTTCGACTTCGTCGGCTCGGCTGATGGCGCCGTCGATCAGGGCCACCTCGTAATCGTCGCCCTCGGCGGAGGAGACCTCGCGAAAACGGACGACCTCAATGGCATCGAGAAAAGCGCCCAGGGTCTCCTCCTTGTTGGCCAATTGCAGTTGGCAACCTTCGCATCCGGTGAAGTCGAACACGGCGATTCTGGGCCGTTTCTGCTCGATGTTCAGGTGTTTCATTGCCGTACCTCTTCAGGAAAAAGGGGATAGGTCCAATTTGCCGTCCACGGCCCAAAGGGTGCTTCGCATAAATTCAGTAGTTCCAAGTTTGGCCGGCTGACACCTCAGCAGGTCATCCTGAGCGTAGCGAAGGATCTCTCCCCTCGCAGAAGCCGAGATCCTTCGCTGCGCTCAGGATGACAAGAATCAGGCGGCTGGTTTTGAAATGCCCTCTACTGAAATTGGACTCGTCCCCCTTTTTCCGTCATATGGCCTCTTTGAGGTTGATCACGGACCAGTAGTCGAACACGGGGCCGTCGGTGCACGTGTAGGTGTCGCCGACGTTGCAGCGGCAACACTTGCCCATCCCGCAGTGCATGCGGCGCTCCAGTGAGACGAACATCCGGTCCATGGGGATTCCCATCTGACTCAATCGGCCGCAGACGAACTTGAACATGACGGGAGGGCCGCAAACGATGGCGTAGGTTTCGTTCGGGTCCACCTTGAGCTCGTCCAACAGCTTGGTGATCAACCCCACCGGCCCGTTCCACGAGCCGTTGGACTCTTCGACGATGATCTGGATGTTGACGTCGTCGATTCGCCGCCACGATTCGTATTGATAGTCGAATAGGAGTTGATCCGGGCTCTTCGTGCCGTAGAGAATGTGAACTTCTTCAAACTCGGCCCGATTCTCGGTGACGTAGTAGATCGGCGCGCGAAGTGGAGCCAGCCCCAGCCCACCGGCGATCAGCAGGATCGAGTGGCCTTTCATCTTTTGAAGCGGAAAATTGGTGCCAAAAGGTCCGCGGATTCCCACCTTGGCTCCTCGCTGGGCCCGGTGCAACGCACCCGTGACCGTGCCGGCCTTGCGAATGCACAGTTCGAGGTAGCCCTTGTTCGACGTCGAGCTGGAAATCGAGATCGGCGCCTCGCCGTAGCCGGGTACTTCGACCATCACGAACTGACCGGGCAGAAACGTGAACCGCTCGCGGTCCGCGTCGTCGATGATCCGCACGTGGAAGAGCTTCTCCATTTCCGTGAGCCGGATCACGTTGGTGATTTCCGCCTTGAACACGCCGGCAACCGGCTTGAGCCGCAGTCGGCGGTTGAAATCAAGCGGTTGGAGCATCTCGCTCTCTTGTCGCACGTCGTACGGGCGAAGCTGGAAGGGACTCATTGCACGTTCTCCTCGTACAGCTCTTTGATGATCGCCGGCGGGCTGATCCCGGCCAGACAGACCCGGCCGCAACGGTTGCAGCCCACGCATTTGGGCTCGTCGTAGTCTTCCACAAAACCGTGGTGCTGGTGGTAGTAGCGGTATTTCAAACGGGTCTCCTGGTCGGGCCTGAAATTATGTCCGCCGGCGACCCGGGCAAAATCGAGCAGGTTGCACGAATAGAGTTGCTTGACGCGTGTGGCTTTCTTGAAGTCCATCGCGACTTCCTCGTGGACTCCGTAGCAATAGCAGGTCGGGCAGACCATGGCGCAACTGCCGCAACTCAGACACTTCGCGCCCCATTTCTTCCAGACGTCCGAGGTGAATTCGAGATCCAACAGGTTCGGCAGGCTGTGCACGCTGATGTGCGTTTTGAAACCGTCACGGATACGCCGGCGGACTTCGAGGTAGGCGTGCTTGTCGTCGTCGGTGACTTCTCGGGTCTCCACCTGCTGAAGGAGATTGAAAGCGCGGTCCGAGTCAATGGCTACGAAGTACCGCTCCCCCAGGTCGGTAAGAAAGAGATCGAATCCATGGGTCGCGATGTGCGCCCCCATGGAACGGCTGAATTCGTCCTCCAGGGGAACATGATCGAGGCCGACAAGGAACGTGTTCTGGCGCCGCGAGACATAGTACGGCGAAGGAAAGCGGCCGCGAATGAAAACCTTGTCCAGCTTCAGCAGGGCATTGAGGTCATGGGCATGCAGACCGATGATCGCCCGGGGCTGGATCCGGTAGACAATCTCCTGCTGCCAATCATCCTCATCGAAATCGAACGTACACAGGTTTTCACGGTAGGGCAGAAAATACGTCTTGGCCGAGTACTCGGTCGCCCGGTAATCGAGGTCCATCTCCTCGAACGAGCGAATCGGAAGGAACTGGTGGATGGGTTCGCCGCGGGCGTTGGTCGCGATCCGCTTCGGCGCAATGATCTCGTTGGATTCCAACAGGATCTCGACCAGCGAGCGAAACGCGTCCTTCTCGAGGATCTTGAATAACACGGGGAATACTCCTATCGAGTTCCGCTCGACGCGCTAATACGACGGCGCAGGGTCGGTCGATGCGGTGGTCTCTGCCGTGCTTCAGCAGTGTGGCCGTTCTCGCAGTGGATGCCCCACTTCTCGAATCAGTCGGCCTTTCCCAATTGCCGGGTTGCTTCAACTGGGGTGCTCGAGCAAGTTACTGACCGGCGACAGTCCATCGTCCAAGGGTACCTCACAGTCAATCTAGCATTCAGTACACTTTTACGCAATGATCTTTTCTTTTTGTGTCGTCAAGAGTTAGCTGGAACACGATCATGTTTATAAGGATTCACGACACGGCGGTGCCGTGAACCAGCGGCGATGACGTCCGGCCAGTTGCATTGTGGGGACCAGTGGCCCGGTGGAGACCTCCTGGCAGGCTGGAGTGGGGAATTCGGGCCTCGGTCGGTCGGTTGGTGGAGACCTTAGCTGAAGAACAAGGTCTTGCAGGTGTGCGATTACGAAGTGAGCGGCGTCACGGGGTCTTGGGTCTGGCCGGCTGCTTGGGATCGGGCACAAGCCGGTTGGGTGTCTTCCACAAGATCTTTGCCACGAAGACTTTGTTATTGTCGTTCTTTCGCTTGTTCCTCGGGAACTCCGACGTGACTACCCAGGTCTCGTACGGCGAGACGTCGGTCACACCGAAGTTGCCCAGCGTTGCGTTATCTTCGCCGACGAGCACGCGCTCCGTGTCGCGGAGCATGCAAAGCCTCTTGGAGTGGGGATCGACCTGGGCGATGAACAACGGCGCCCGATGACGCATGATGTGATCGTTGCCGGCGCCGCGCCGCGTGTAGACGAGGAAAAGCCCGTCGGAGTGCGTCACCCAATGCTGTTGCGTGTTGTACGAGCCGAGCGGCTTACCGTCGTCGAAGGTCCACTCGCGGATCGGTTCATAATCCAGCCCGTTGTCCGAACGCGTGACAAACGCGGTATGGTCGGCGCGGAGCGTCAAGTAGTACTTGCCCTTGAAGTTGGCCAGCGACGGCTCGCAGAGTCCCCGATCGCGCGCCAGCACCAACTCGGTGCCATGCTTTTTGTAGACGAGCTTCTTTCCGTCGAAGCCGCATCGGGCGACCGTGGCCACGTAGCGCCGGGGTCCGCTTGTGTCGCGCCGGTAGCGGATCGGCAGAAGGACGTCGCCGTCGGGCAAGTCGACGCGCTGCGTGCAGCCGGCGTTTTGCTCGCGGATCAGGCTGCCCGAGTGGTCCCGCTCGGGCATCTTCATCACCTGCAGGCCGTTCCAACGACCTTGCCGTGGATCGTACGTGCTGTAGGAGACCTTCTCGTGGCTCTTGTCCTCTCGGGTTCCTCCCTTGAAGTTGAAGGTCTTGCCGGTGCCCAGCACGGTTCCGGAGGCGGCGTGCCACGTCGGCCAGAAGTCGCCGACGACTCGCTCGTAGCCGTCCGGATAGTCCAGTCGCTTAAGCGACGGCACAAGCCGCGGCTTGCTCCAGGTTCTTCCCAGATCTTGACTTACGATTTGATAGATGTCGCAGTAATCGTGGGTCCTTCTCAGCTTGGTCTCTTGAGTCGTGATGATCGCCGTTGGCGGTTGGCCGGGAATAATCGCGGCGCGCGACTGGAGGAACAGAACGGGATACGATCCGCGGAGGACTTCCTCGCATCGGATCGAGTAGTCCGGTCCCTCTTCGGCGGCCGGTAGCGTCCGGGCCATCGTGGCTGCAATGATCGCCACCGTGATCAAGCAGACAGACAAGCCCGGTGGACAACTCGGTCTCATCATGGACCTATGTCACCTAGATTGTGATGACACTTTTCTGGCTGTTGTCGGACGGGAAAGGCCGCGTATCCAACAGGACGTGGACCTCGTATTTGCCTTTAACGTCTGGGGGCACTTGCCACAAGTGCGAGCAACTGAAACCTCAGCCCCACTTAAACTTGCCTTGATAGACCACCTTTCCGTCCTTGTCTCGGACTTCGAAGCGTGGCTCCGGCGGCTCCTTGCCCTTGATGTAGAGTCGCGTGCACCGCTCGCCGCCTTTGCCCACCACCGACAAGTGCAAAGGGGTTTTCTTGTCCTTCGGGCGGGGCTTTCCGGCTGTTACCACGGCTCGAAAGGGTGCGCCGAAGGGAAGCTCGACCGTGTTGTCGTTGCTGACGGAGACTTCCTGCGCCTCGTCGGAGAATGAGGCCATGACCGTCGTACGTTTGCCTCCGGTGAAGGCGGTCGCGTCGATGGTGTAGTCGGCCAGCTTCCACCGGCCTTCGGGCATGGGTATCTTCTGGTCTTTCACGCCGCCGATCATCAATGCACCATAGTCATCGCTGTAGACCGTGGCGCGATAGGTCGGGCTCGCATTCGTGACGTAGCCCATCGTCAGCTCGGTCGGTTGCAGCTTGACTTGGTCGCCGGTCGGCGAGACGTCCATCTTGTAGAAGTGCCTGCCGATGCAGACCGTCTTGCTGACCAAATGGGAGTCTCGGCTCATGGGGCCGCTGCCCGAGCGGCGGCTTCTCGGGTTCGGGTTCACCAGGAGGAGGTCGCCCTGGGAGACAGACAAGCGGGCCCCACGGTTTCGGACGGAGACACGATCATCGAAACGGCCGTTGCTGTTGGCGTCGACCAGCATGATCCGGATCTTCCGTTTCCCCTGGCAAATCTCTCCCTGACGAACGGCTGCCGTGCCGAATCTGATAATAGCAAGTCCAGACTTCGGGTTTCCATGGTGGTTGATCTGCATGTGGAAGGGGTGCTTGACCTCGGCACCGTCGATTTTCAACGGAAGATCGATTCGTGGAAAAATGGAACCAGCGCCGGGCAACACCTTGCCGCGGGCGCCCAATGCGTCAATCGGCGTATCATCGGTCAGGTCGCCGTTGCGATTCGTGTCGAGGTAGAGCCGGTTGAAGCCCTTGGGCTTCTTGCCGACCGCGTCCAGGGCAAAAGGATAGTTTTGCGGGCCGAACCGCGCCATGGCCCGAAGAGGCTGCTTCATGGCATAATCCGGCTCCTTCTGGACGATTCTCTTGAACTTGGCTTCGTAGGGATTCTTTGCCATCAATATGAAGAGGCCCTGTTGGCGCGTCATGCCGAGGACATACTGTGTCAACGCATCGGGCTTCTTCCTGTTTCCCAGTTTCAGCCGTACCAACTTCATGTCGACGGTCTGAAGGCCAAGCGGTTCAGTGATCTCTTCGTCGTGGTCAGGCTTGGGCTGCGTGTCCCAGTCCGGGGCTTGTTCTTCCTCGCTTTCCGACGGCTGATTGCTCTGGCCCTGCGCCTTTCGCCGCCGGCGCATCTCGCGTTCGACCCAATACCGGTCCTTGGCGCTGAGCTTGCCGATCGGCACGACGATTTCTTTCCCGTCGGCCTTTTCGAGATGGACCTTGCCCTTGCTGTAGTCGAGCAACTTGGCGCGGATGGTGAACTTGCCGTCGCGGCTTTTCCATTCGCGAAGGTCGTTGCCGGCCTGGGGCGTTTTTTTCTTGCCCGCGGGATATTGTTTCTTGATGTACTGGCGGTCTTTCGCAGAGAGCTTCGACAACGGGACGTTGATCGTGCTTCCGTCGTCCTTCTTGAGCGTGACCTGCCCGCCTTTGAAGTCGACGAGTGTTGCGTCGATGCTGAATTTGCCGTCGCGGCTGGTCCACGTCCTGGCCGCGGCGACGGAGACGAAGCCCAACAGAGCTAAGACGAGCGCGGCGGCCGTCACGGATCTTCGAGTGGACGATGCGGCATGCTCCATCCGGCAACCCCCGAAACAACTCATTTTTTCAGCAGGAATTCCAGCGGACGATGAGCAATTATGATACCAGATAGGCGAGGCAAGTGATACCCTCTCCAGGAAGGGTACTCCGGCCAAGCCCGGCGCCGTCGGACTACGTCGTCTCCCAGTTGTCTGCGCCGCCGCCAGCTCGGCAAGACGATCTTCGACGTGAAGCCGCGCCCAGGCGGGCCGACGGTTTCTCGGTTTGCCGGGAGAGAACGACCGGCAGTCCTTTCCGTTGCGACGCGACTCAGACGACGAAAGTTCCCTTGAAATGGTATCGCGCGCGAGTCTGGCGTAGTCCGTGCATCGTCCGCTCGGCAAATCGTCGGCCCCCGGGACAGCCGGATCTCGGCGAAGGAATCTCCTTTGTTTGAGGCGTTCTTGGGCGTTTTGACCAGCAAAACCGTGCAGGGTCTTGACGCCACCCCTCACATTCACTAAGAGTTAGTCTCAGGCGGGGACAACGGGGGCTTGTTCTTCGCTTCAAAGCCGCTTCGTTTGGGTGGGATTCTCTGTACGATCATTTCGAGCCATTGCGTCTGGCGATGTTCCCCGTGCCGTCTAGCTCGGCCTAATAATCGGAGCCCGTCGGGGCCGGCCAAAGGCGGCGTGCATAAGACCAACACAGGAGAGACTCCCATGATCTCATCGTTGAAGCTATCGCCATCTCTCATTTTTTTCTTCGCACTCTTTTCAGCCATGCCCGCGGCCGGAGCGATCACGTTTCTCAATTCCTTCGGCTCCCCTGGCACCGGCGGCGGACAGTTCGCCAGTCCCAGAGGCATCGCCGTTGCGCCGAGCGGCCAGGTCTACGTGGCCGACATGGGCAACCACCGCGTCCAGCGATTCGACGCCGACGGAACATATGAAATCCAATGGGGTTGCTACGGCACCAGTAATGGGAAGTTTGATGATCCCACGGGCATTGCCGTCGCCGCGACCGGTCAGGTCTACGTGGCCGACACGGACAACGACCGCATTCAGCGGTTCGACGCCGACGGAACGTATGAAATCCAATGGGGCTCGGGCGGTTCCGGTAATGGAGAGTTCTATTATCCGTATGGCGTCGCGGTCGCGCCCACCGGACTGGTCTATGTTGCGGACACGGTTAGCGACCGCATCCAGCGGTTTGATGCCGACGGGACTTATCAAACCAAGTGGGGTTCCAGTGGTAGCGGCGACGACCAGTTCGATTTTCCCACCTACATTGCGGTTGCGCCGGCCGGCCACGTCTACGTGGCCGATTCGTACAACGACCGCACTGAGCGATTCGACGGCAACGGGACCTATCAGACCCAATGGGGTTCCCTAGGCGACGGCGATGGGGAGTTCGAATTCCCCACCGGCATCGCGGTCGCGGCGACCGGCCAGGTCTACGTGGCCGACACGAACAACCACCGCATCCAACGGTTCGACGCCAGCGGCGCGTATCAAACCGGGTGGGGCTCGCCCGGTTCCGGCAACGGCCAGTTCAATTCACCATACGGCGTCGCGGTCGCGCCGAGTGGATTGGTCTACGTGGTTGACGCAGGCAACCATCGCATTCAGCGGTTCTTCGACTCCGACGCCTGGGCCTCGGGTACGTATCTCGTCTCGACCAACGCGACGATTGACAGCAGCGAACCTTTGGGCAGTAGCCTCACGGTCGGGGCCGCAATGGATCTGAGCGTTGTAGGTTACGTCGCCGTTGGAGGAAGCGGTGCCGGTGCGTTGACTGTCGGCGATGGTGGTTCGTTCTCGTGTGGCGATAATTTGCTCGTGGCCTACGGCACCGGTGTTCTCGGCACGCTCACGATCACCGGCGGCGGGACCGTCTCGTGCTGCGACGCCGGCATCGCGCTGTCCGAGGGCAGCGATGGCAGGATCACGGTTGCCGGATCGGGCTCGACGTGGAACGTGGGAGGCGAGCTGCGCGTCGGCGTGTCGAGCCTGGGCACGGGCGTTTTGACCATCGGCTCCGGCGGCTCGGTCGTCGTTGACGGCACGCTCTTCGTCATGAGTTCCGGCTCGGTCAACCTGGGCGGCGGCACGCTGCACGCCGCGCAGTTCGACCTCTACGGCAGTGTGGATCCGGTTGGCTTCGGCTCGCACCTTCAGGTCGACGGCGCGTCGATGCTCCAGAGCGTCCTGACCCTCGACGGCGGCACCTTCTCGACCGGCTCACTGGTCAATCCGGGCTTGCTGCAATTCAACAGCGGAACGTTCAACCTCACCGGCGATGATCTTCTGATCGGCGCCGGGGGCTCGCTCGGCGCCACGGTCACCTTGCCGAGCACCAAGACGGTCAACGTGACCGGCGGCACGATCATCAATGCCTCGGGCGAGCTCGAACTGCAGCAAGGTGTGCTCACCTCCGGTAGTCTCACCAATGGCGGCTTGATCCGTGGGGACGGGCGAATCAACAGCCCACTGCTGAATGGTACCAACGGTGAAGTTCGCGGGCAGACCGACCAGCGATTGCTGTTCACCGGCGGGGGCAACACGAACTACGGTGAGATCGGCCTGGGTGGCGGCACCATCGAGTTCAGCCAGGACCTGACGAACCAGGCCGGCGGATTCATCAGCGGGCGCGGCCAACTGCGGGTCGACGGTGGATTGAGCAACGGCGGCACGATCGCCTTCAGCGGCGGGTACACCGACGTGTACGGCGACGTGGCCAACGGCGCCTCCGGCCAGATCATTATCTCCGGCGGCAGCACGACGACGTTCTACGACGACGTCGACACCGACGGCCAACTCCAGGTCAGCGAGGGGTGCAGCGCCGTTTTCTTGGGTGAATTGAGCGGCACGGGCGGCACGAGCGGGTCGGGTACGGTTTACGTCGAAGGCGACCTCCGGCCCGGCGACAGCCCGGCGGCCGTCTCCTTCGGCGGCGACCTCGTGTTCGGCGCCGCGGCCACGACCGAGATCGAACTGGGTGGCACCGAGCCGGGTGATGAATATGACGTCGTCTACGTCCAGGCAGAAGCCACGCTCGACGGCCAACTCATCATCAATTTGATTGATGACTTTGTGCCCACCCTCGGTGATACCTTCACAATCATGTCGCTGGCAAGCCACGTCGGCCAATTCGACGCCTCCGATTGCCTGAATGTGGCAAGCGGCGTCTACTTGCTTCTCCAATACAGCGGCACCGAGGTCACCCTATCGGCGACCGTCCTCGGCGACGCCACCGGCGACGGTGTGGTCGACGCGGCGGATGCCGCGGCGCTGGCCGGCAACTGGGGCCAAGGCAATGCGGCCTGGGCCATGGGTGATTTCGACTTCGACGATCTGGTCGGCCCGTTGGATGCAGCGATCCTGGCCGCCCACTGGGGCTGTGGCGTAGGGTCCTCGGGCGAAACCACGTCGGCCGTTCCCGAGCCCTCGACGCTCGCGCTGCTGGCTTGGGTCCCGCTGGTGCTGTTGCTCCGTCGCCGACGTTGACTTGTCGTGACGTGCCGGAAGGGGGAAGAAGCCTCCTGCCGGTCGACCTCCCGATGCGGTTGCCCTAACCTTCAGGGGACAATCTCCGTCTTGTCGACCTGATACCCGTCAGCTCGGTTACCGAGCCGGGCATGAATTGCCGGGTCGATGTTGTAAGAGATTCCATGAACCGATCCGTCGCAGAGAACCATGTGACAGACCGTCGTGTGGGCGGCGCCGAAGTAGAAATTGGCGTAATTCCCGGTCTTGTAGTTGGAAGGGACCGGAATTCGGTGGTCGGGAAACAACTCTTCGTACGGGCTGGCCCAGCGCATGATGTCCCAGTCATGACCGACATACGGGTTATTGTCGTCGGCCCACTCCTCACCGGTCAGGTAGTGGTACGGATGGAGCGACTTCTCGCCCGCGAGATAGGTGTTGTTCGTTCCGTCCGTGACATCCGCCACCTTGATCATGCTCTGGATGAACGAGATGCCCGTCAGCGAATTGTCCTTGATCCAGTCCGGCCAGTCGTCATACGTGCCATTGGCGATGGCATCGGCCTCTCCTTCCAACGGTCCTGCGTGGTTGATGCCGATGTTGTTATTGCGAATGTTGTAGTCACCCACGTTGACCGCGTAGTCGATGGGTGCCTCAACCACACCGCTGCCGACGTTCAGGTTACGGTAGTACTGCCCGGAGTACTTTGTGTGGCGGGCCTCCGGCGCTCGACGGCTCGGACAGATGAACGTGGCGACTGGAACCTGTACCAAGGAGGCCAGGGCGATTTTCTTGTCGGCGTACGCCATGCCGGCTCCCCAATCGCGAAGGGGTGATTTCTCCAGATACGGCAGGATGTTGTAGAGCCACCCGCCCGGCTGGTTCTTGCCGTAGCCGCGGTCCGGGTCGCCGACCCATTTCCACCCCCATCCGCCCGTGGGAAAGTGTCCCTGGGCCGCCTCATGCGACAGCACGGCCACGCCGAGTTGCTTGAGATTGTTCGAGCAGTGGACGCGTCGGGCCGCTTCGCGGGCCGCCTGAATGGCCGGCAACAACAGGGCGATCAAAACACCGATGATGGCGATGACCACCAAGAGTTCCACCAAAGTGAAACCTTTTCTGGCGAATTGTCTCATGGGAAATGGCCTCCATCGATCTGTGGTCGAAAGACGCCGTGGGAGGAACACTCGGAGGCGTCGATCCGACCGCCACAAAGGAGCACCTCATGGTGCCCCTAATTGTCCCAGAAAGCCCAGCTTCTTCACAAACTGGGCAACAGCAAACAACCGATTCGTGCACCGGTGATGGCCGCTGCACGATTGATCTGCAAGCAACCAAGAGGGTAAGCCGTGATTGAGGCTTATCGATCGAAGGAGAATGCTCAAACGTGCGACGCCAAAGCAATAAATATCAGTATAGCCGAATGGGGGACTGCCTGTCAACAAGTTACCTCCCTTTTGAGGAGAATTTCCCGCCATAAAGCTCTTCCGCCGGGCTGCTGATTTGCCCCGAAGAGTCGAGAGTCGAGAGGAACGAGCCGCCCGGTCGCGCCGAGAGCCCGGTTGGTGGAAGGCCAAACGCGGATATGGTATTCTATTCGGGATTCTCATGGTGAGTAGTTGCCGCCTCAGGGCCTATTTTCGCAAGAAGCGGCCTGTCGTTGAGCGGCTTCGTCGGTACTGTCCATGCGAGTGTCAAAGGGGGCGTGTTCGATTTGATCGGAATCCGCGCCTGACCGCAAATAGAAAGCATTGGATCCTTAGCCCTGGAGGATGCATAGACATGCCAGAATCGTTTACGGTAGCAGACTACATGACGAGAGAAGTGGTTGTCGTCCATCCGGACGTGCCGGCTTCCGAGGCGATTGTTCTTCTGTTGAAACACAAGATTTCCGGCATGCCCGTGGTGGACGAGGACGGGAAACTGGTGGGGACCCTGTCGGAAAGGGATTGCCTGCAAGCTTTCGTGCACGCCCGGTATCATAATCTGCCGACCACCTTGGCCAGAGACCTGATGACCACGGAAGTGGAAACGGTCGGTCCGGACATGGGCATCCTGGAAGTTGCGGAGCTGTTCTTGAACAAACACTTCCGTCGTTTGCCGATCATCGAGGAGGACAGGCTGGTTGGACAGATCAGTCGAAGAGACGTACTCCGGGCGATGGAAGAAATGCACTGAACGGGGGCGACGGGCAACCCATGGCCGTTCCGCGGCCAAAGCGCTTCTCGCCCGGTTCAGCTTCTCTTACGGCGAGCCGGGGCCGGAGTTCTTGCGTCTGTCAGCGATGTAGGCCGGGTTGCAACCCGGCAAGGGTCGCTCGATTTTTTCCAATGCCGGATCGCGACCCGGCCTACAGCTCATTCCGCTTACTTACCGGTCGCGGCTCGGTTTTTGCGGCCCCGGGCACAGCACTATTTCGACGTCAGCGCGATGTTGATCCGGTTCGTGCCCGACGCGATCATGAAGCGAAGGTCACTGCGCTCTTTCGTGCCGTATCGGGTGGGCGTCAACAACGGCCCAGGCATGGGCGGCACGCCGGGTGGCGGCTCGCGGCTCGGACCCGTGGCCACCACGGTCACAATGTACGTCCCCGAACGAATCCCCTTCGTGCTGCCCGTCTTCAACGCGTACGTCCCGTCGGGCCCGACCCTCCCCTGGGCAGCCGCACCGCCCTCCTCCGGATAGAACGAGACCGTGCACGTGCCGTTGCCAATTTCCAAGGGCTTGCCGTCCAACGTGACGGTGCCCGAAACGGACGAGTCCAACGACGAGCTGCAGCCGGCCGCCAGGCCAAACGCCGCGACGATGGCGACCGCGGTCTGTCGAAAACGATTCTTTCGCTTCATGGTCTCCTCAGCCTGGTCCCAAGACAAACGTGCTTCCTTACGGCGCCTGGACGATCTCCCCATTTGCCTTCGTGCTCAGCGCCCGATAAAGCATGTAGTCGATTTCCTCGCTGAGCGTCCGGACCGAGCCGTCGACGAAACAGAACTGGGCCACGCCCGGGTGCAGGCTGCGAAACGACATCACGTTCCACCAGTCATTCGGCGTCGGCGGGTTGGGAAAGTAGTTCAACGGCGCGTGACAACTGGCCCAGTCCCCGTTGGAATAGTACGCGACCGAATGATGGTTCTGTGCCGGCACGTCCTCGCCCACCATCAGCGTGCTGCTCGTGCCGTCGCAAACGTCCACGATGTGGATGGGCTCCTGGTAGTTGTTGCGGTAGAAAATGCCGTTGCAGCCGACCGTCGTGTGCGTGTCGGGCTCGGTCCCCTGGTGCACGCTCGCCGAGCCGCCTACGCGCGTGTCGCCGATGACGCCCTTGTAATTCGTCAACGCCACCTCGATGCCGGACCACTGGAACTCCTCCTTCGAGTTCTTCTCCGCCGAATCGTCCGTGGGGCAATGAAGAAACGCGCACTGCGTTCGCATCGCCTCGCGGCATTCGGGGCGATGAATCCCCTGGCCGCTGAAAAACGCACCGCTGAAACCGGGAACGAACCGCTCGTAAAGCCCTTCCTGCTCCACAAACGGCAGAATGTCGATGATCCACCCCTTGCCGCTTGTGCCCGGCGTCGGCCGTGGGCCCTTGGTCCAGGGGCTGATGCTGATCGGGAACACCCCGTTCGCCGAGAGGTAACTTTGGATGCCCACCCCGAACTGCTTGAGATTGTTCGCGCATTGCATCCGCCGGGCGGCCTCCCGGGTGGCCTGGACCGCCGGCAGCAAGAGCGCGATCAGAATGCCGATGATCGCGATCACCACGAGCAACTCGACGAGCGTAAATCCCTTGAAAGGACGACGAAATCTCATACTTCAATTTTCCGATCAAACAAGAGCCACGACCACGCACTCCAACGAACCGACCTGCGAGGCAATCGACCGGGAGGCCGATTTCTACTCGGGTCGCGGGCCGAGATTGTCGGCGTGCGCATCGAAAAAAACACCTTCGCTTCGGGCGTCCATTCTCCTGCGAACGCCCATCGACTCCACCTCCTCACGGGGCACCCAGTTGCCAAGGAAGCATAACCGGGCGCGCCGCGTCTGTTCTCGGCCCCGCTGGTCGCTAAACGGCTATCGCCGCGTGCGTCGTACGGCGATGACGGACGCCAAGCCCGCCAGAAGGAGCAGCAATACGGAAGGTTCCGGTGTGGGCGTGCCCTCGGATCCAGACGTTTCGACGCCGTAGCCCCAGTTGGCGGCCATGATCGCCGCGTCCTTGGGACCGACCACCCAGTCGCCGTCGAAATTGCCTTCTTCCCAGGTTGCCGGCTCCAGCTCGGTTCCGCTACCCCAGTTCAGGGCGAGGGCTTGGGCATCCGCGTTGTCGACCCGGCCGTTGCGGTCGGCATCGCCGGGGATGTCGGGGACTACGGTTTCCTCGCCGTAGAACCGGACCTCGGACAGGGCATAGTACTCGTGCCCGTTCGGGTGAGGACCATAGTTGGACAGTAACGTCATGCGAATGAACTGCGCCGTGATCTCGCTCAGGCTGATCGCATCCGTGGCCGGAAAGGAGGGAGGAATAGGTTCGGTGAAGTCATTCATGGTCAGCGTGTAGTTGCCTTGCTCGGCGTCGTTCGTGTCGTCCAGCGCCGTCCAGTCGGTCCCATTCATCGAATGCTCAATCAAGCACTCTCTGATGTTGAAGTAGGGGACCTGATGGTTGTTCCAGACGCTGATCTGGCTCAAGTCGTACGTTGTGCCCAAATCAAACGTCAGCACGGGGATCTCGGGGGGATCCGTGCCCGCGCTCCATGTGCCCTGGCCACTGAGCCTCAGATGCGAGGCGCTTGGATCACCCAGCAGGGTCCGTTGATCGTCCATCCCGCTGTTGTTGACGATGAACATGGGTGAGACGCCCGGGTGGTTGTTCGTTACGTTGGCCGTCGCGGTCACTCCTTGAATGAACGTATCATAGAGGGGAACCTCGGCATAGGCCTTGAATTCGCCCACGGTCAGGTAGTCGACCCCGAGCGGGGTCCCGAGGGGATAGAGCGGATCCTCTGGATCCTGGCCGCCGATTTGGAAGTACTGGACTCCCGAATATCCCGCTCCGCCGTTGTCGAACGTGAGCGAATAGACCGGGCCTCCTATCTCCGTGCTGGCCAAGAAGCCACTCAGCACGAGGTTGTCGGCCACCTTGGTTGTTCCCATCGGTCCAAACGCCATGAGGGTCGCGCCGTTGAGCCGCGGGGGGCCATACGTGTCGCTATAGCGACAATCAATGACCAGGTGGCCAACGTCGTACTCCTGCCCAAGGTCGACTTTCCAGTAATTCTCGGTGCCCGTGTCATCTCCCAGGTAGTATCTAAAGACGCCATCGTCAACGCCCCGCTGCGGAAGGGCACCGTTTCCTTCGGCTGGTTGCTGTACCGCAACGTTGGACAACGTCGTGGTGGTCTGAGCCGAGGCGATCGGCGTCCATGCGGCCAGTGCCAGGCCGGCAACCATTGGCAGAACAAGTCGCACTTTCATTGAATCTGTCTCCTAAACCAAGTTATGTATCACGGGCGGCCCCCCAAGTTTCCGCGCGCAAGCGCCGCCCATTAACCAAGCCCCAACGGGTCGATTGCCCTAAGGCCATCCTCGACGGCCTTACGGATATTTCAAAAAAAGCCTCTTCCCGGCTCCGGTCATCCTGAGACGTGCGCCAACGAACGTCCCGGGGCGGATCGTGTTCAGTCGCCTCCCGCCTATCCGCTCCGCCGCCGGCCAAGCAACAGCAGCAAGCCGCCGGTCAGCAACAGCAGCGTCGACGGCTCGGGAACCGCGTAGAGCCGGACCTCGGACAGACCCCAGACCGCATCGCCGTAGTTGGTGATTCCGGTCAGGCGGACGTAGGCGGCCGTTGCGTCCTCCCCCTCCACCGTCATGTCGACGTCGCCAGAATAGGGACGCACCGCGGGGGCACCCGCTATGTAGTAGCCGACTGTATAGTCGCCCTCGGTCTCACCATTCTGATCGTCGACGGGAGTCCAGGTGTCTCCGTCCATCGACGTTTCGACGGTGACGTCTTTGAAGCCACGGGCCCACCAGGTCTCGCCACCCGGAGCTGTGCCTCCCGTGCCTTGCATTGCATTCCAGATGAGCATCCTGTCGAGGACATGGGGGCCACCCAGATCGAAGATCAGCCAAGGCGACGACTCTCCCGGATTGAAGGTCCAATTGCCGTGGAGAAGCGTCTGGTGCAGCGCGTCGGGATTACCCAGGGGACCGCTCTGATCCGTCATTCCGCGGTTGTTCACCAGGTTCTGCGCGTCCAACTCGATGTGGCTCTGCGTACCACTCGCGGTGGCCGTCACGCCAGCGATGAACGTGTCGTAGAGCTCCACGTCGGCATAGGCCATGAGATCCCTGATGTACAACTGGCTGAGGGAGTCGTCCTCGTCGGCAATCCGGAAATAGTGGACTCCGGACCAACCGGCCCCGCCGTTGTCAATCGATTGAAGCCAGTTCGTGTCGAAGCCGCTTAGCGTCAAGCCCGAGCCGCTAGTCATCTCGATGCGGTCGGCGTCGTACACCCGAAGGATCGCGCCGTTGATTCGGTCCGCGTAGCGGGCACTCAGCTCGAGGTGAGAAACGTCATAAGCCTGTCCGAGGTCGACTTCCCACCAGGCGCCGTCGTTGCCATCACTCATCACGTACTGATACGAATCGTCGCATCCTCGGGCGGCGTTGCCCCCCGAGCTCGAGGCGGTCTTCAGCGCCGCGACGTTCGACGAGATCATCTCGGCGTGGATGGTGCCGGCCGTCAGTCCCACGATCACGGCCGGCAAGAAAATAAAACTCAAGAAGCATCGCATGTTGATTCCTCCAATCAGAACACCAAAAAAAGAAAGTAGCCGAACCAATTCTGTACGTTTTCGCCCGAATGCGCCATTCGGCGTGCTTCAGGCCCGATGCCTCTCTCCGCGGTTCCTTTCACTGCCATCTCTCGGTTACGCCGTTGAACAAGTGGCCGACTCAAGGTCCGAGGATTCCCCACTCGACCCGGGCAAAACGTGCTTCACATTTCCTGTCTTTGAACGTGCCGAAATGGAGCATGTTCCTCGATCGCCTGGCCTTGTAGTATCCCGTCGCGACGAGCTTGCCGTCGATGTAAACGTCCGCGTCGTTCGTCCTCGGATCGTACCGTACCTCGTAGTCGACGTAGCGGTCGCGCGAGTCGGGAATCTTGACCGTTGCATTCGACCCCAACGAACTCTTCCCATGAAGGAGCAGGCACTGATCGCCGTCGCGGTCGATCATCGGGCGGAGACACCATTCCCGCTTGCTCTCCCAGAAGCTGTAGTAGCACAATCCGTCGCCAACCCCTTGCTGGCCGATTGCTCTCACCCGGGCACGCATCACCCAGCCCTTTGCCTTCGCTTCGGCAACCACTTCGGGCTTCATTCCTTGCGCGTCCATGATCTGATAGGCCGCGCCGTAACGCTGCGAACGATCGTCGATCGACCACGCTGCGGTTCCCCGATCGTCGATCGGCGTCGTTTCACAGCCTTCGGGCTTCGGAGCCTCTCTTGTGTTCCCGACGAGCCTCCAGCCCTCGGTCGCCGGATCGCGGTCACCTCGATGGGCGAAGAGGATCCTCGGTTCCGAAAGGCCGGCGTTGCTCTCCGGCGGAAGACGTCGAATGAATCGCTCGGGAGCCCAGGCGATCGTTTCGGTCTGGACGGTCCTTTGGGCTCCCACCAGATGAATCTTCGCGGCCTGGCCGACGTGGAGTTCCTGGAACGATTGTGCCACGTCTTTCTTCAGGGCTCTTGTGCCGACTCTGATCCGGCCCGCGAATACATGCGCCTCGGCCGTCCCGTCCACGGCGACACAGACCCCAAATTCGGTGCCCAGGTCGACCACGGTCGCAAGCGGGGTTTGAATCGTGAATCCATGAACCGGCGCCGGCACCGCGGCGGCAAGCGAGCCCCCGCTCAAGAATCCGCCGCTCGCGTCGCGGATTCGGAACGTCGTCGGCCCCTGCAAGACGAGCTTCGCGCCGTCGTCGAACCTCAGTTCGACTAAGCCTGCGCGCAACTTCAGTTGGTCGCCCCCGGCCAATGACGTGCCGGCCGATACGGCTGCCTCGGTCTCCTCCCACACGCACCCGTGCATTCGAGTGACTTCAGCCGCCGCCAGCGGCACTGCGGCCCGTTGGAGGGGCTCCACCGCAACGGGCAATTCCGGCGCCGGCTGTGAGCCGATGTGGACCAACAACAACACCAGCAAGATGCCCGGCAACCCGATGGTCAATAGCAGCGTCAACACCGGCGGCCGTGAAAGGAAATCCGTCCCGGCGCGAAACACGTCGCCCAAGAATCCCAGAATCGGCGACGGGAATGCCTCAGTCACGCTCTTCGGCGCTGTTTGCTCCAACTCCGGCTCTTGGGTCTTGTCCCAATGCAGGTTGGCGTAGAGATTCATGTACTGCACGTAGACCCAGCGAGCCTCCTCATCGCGGCAGACCCACTCTTCGAGCCGGGCACTCTCTTCCGGCGAGATCCGCTCGTCGTACAATGCCTGAACAAGCTCGATGAGTTCGGCGCGCCTTTCGGGCGAAAGCGAATCGCTCATGGAATTCCCTCCCCCGCGGTTGCCTTGCGAACACAGTCGAATAGCGCATTGTGAATGCGACTTAGCGCCTTGTAGACCGCGACCAGACTGTGTCCAATCTGATCGGCTACGCTCTTGGGTGTTGCGCCGGGCCGATAACGTCGTTCGATGAGATCCTTTTGGCGCGGCGGCAGCTTGTCGAAGCAATCGGCCAGAGCTTGATGTTGAGCGTCGAGTGCTTCCGCTCGGCTCGCAATCGTCTGGTCGACCGCGTCGAGGAATTCGGGGCTGCAGAGAATCGTCTTATGACGGCGGAGTTGTCGGAAGCTGCGGACTTTGTTCAGCGCCACGCGTCGCGCCCACGCCTGGAAGTTGGTGTCGGGCTCGAACTGGCCGAACTTCTCCCATAACGTCATCCCGACCTCCTGGTAGATCTCGTCCGCATCGGCCCGGTTTGACGTCAACGTCAAGAGATACGCATAGATGCGTTGCCCATGCAACGTCCACAGACGAACGAATTCCGCATTCTGTGGCGGGTCGAGCATAGTGATGGGAGTATTAAGGGACGGAGACTGTATTTCTCTTCTCCTCAAGCCTAATTTGACGATTGCCGGATTTTGGACAATTCGGGACAATCGACGTTGTACCCCCCATGAGGCACAGAACCTTTGCCTGGTGCTTCTCCCCCTTGGATGAGGGGCGCGCGTGCGTGCCCGTACCGCGACGCCGGGATGTGCATAGGGCGAATTCAAGGGGTTTCAGCACGTGGCCGGGTGGCGTCCTTCGTGCGGAGCAAGCTCAACCTTTAGAGAGAATTCCCGACTTGGAAAGCGCCAAACGATGTCCTCCCGGTTTGCAGGAGCCCCATGGCAAGCGCTAGAATATAAAGAGGACAGCCCCAAACAACCTTCCTGCAGCCGTTCTCGATTCGGGAACCATGCCTGGGTCGGAGTTTCCACCACTATGTTGACCGCGATCGTCTCCTGTGTTGCGGCCGTGGCGATAGCCGCCGCGCCGGCGGACAAGGTGAAGTCGGCGGCGCTCGGACCTCTGGTTCGTACGGTCGACTTGAACCTGGGTGAGGAGAAGCCGGTGAGACTCTGCGACGGCACGACCGTCCGCGTGAAACTCTTGGATATCAAGGAGCGCCGAGACTCGGTTCGAAATGCGTTGCGCGAGGCGATCCTTACGCTCCAGCTCGATGGTCGGCCGGTCACGATTTCCTCGAGCACGTACCACCTGCCGAAGACGTTTGGCCGCGTGCAGGTCGATTGCCCGATTACCAAGGGCTACGTCCAGAAAAACGAAAACCCCTGGTCGCTCGATCGCGACGCGCGAATCCGTCTCTGGCCGAAAGGCTCGCCGTGGATCCGCCCAGGCACGTTCCGCTATCCGGTCGACCAGCGTTGGTTCGCCAGCCATACGCTGATGGCCAACCAGATCGCCGACGGCGAACGGATCAAGGGCAAGAGGGTCTATTACCACTGGGGACTCGACTTCGGCGGAGCCGAAGGATTGGTCGACATTCTGGCGGCCACCGACGGCACGGTGGTCTCGGTCGCCGGGAAGCTGCTGGGCAAGGGGCCTTATCCGGAAATGCTCAAGCCACGCCACGACGTCGTCTATCTCCGCGACGACCGTGGCTGGTATTATCGCTATTCGCATCTCCACTCGATCGATCCGGCGATCAAGCTCGGCGCCCGGGTAACCATGGGACAGAAGCTCGGCGTGCTGGGACAAAAAGGAGCGAGCGGTGGTTGGTCGCATCTGCATTTCGACCTGAATCGGCCGCAACCGAGCGGAAGATATGGCATTGACGGTGCCTACGCCTTCGTCTGGCAGGCCTATCAGCGGGAGCACCCTACGCCGCTGGTGGCGGTTGCCCGACCGCACCAACTCGCCTATCCTGGCGAGCGGGTCACGCTCGACGCCGGCCGGTCATACAGTGCGCTGGGCCAAGAGCAGCTTCGCTACGAGTGGACCCTTACCGACGGGACGAAGGCCGACGGCGCCAAGGTCGTTCACCGCTACCAGCGAGTGGGCAACTACCGTGAGATTGTCCGAATCACCGACCCGGCCGGCCGCGTCGATTACGACTTTGCGAGGGTTATTGTGCTTCCTCGCGAGGACCCTCGCAAAAGACCGCCCAACGTCCATGCGACGTATTGGCCCACTTTCGGGATCAAGGCGGGCCGACGGGTGACTTTCAAGGTCGTTACGCGCGAGCTACGGCCGGACGAAGGCAAGGAGATCTGGGATTTTGGCGACGGCAGTCCCACGGTGAAGACGCAATCCAACCCGAAAAAAAGACGCTACGCCGTGACCAGTCACGTTTATGAGAAACCGGGGGGCTATCTCGTGAGTGTCCAGCGAAAGAACCGGCGCGGGGAGATGGGCATCGACCGGCTGTATGTCCGCGTCGAACCGCGCTGAGAAACAACTTGCTTGCTTAGCGTGGCCATCGGCCGCAACCAAAACTCGTTTAGCGGTCGGGCTTGCCCGACATTGCTCAAAACATGCTCGTTCGGAAAACAATCCTTTACAGGTTTGCAGTGGAGAGTGTCCATCTGATAGAATAGACAGTGAGAAGGAGGTTTCTAAATGCGTTCATTACTGACGATACTTGTCTGCGGCTTGTTCACATTTGCTTGCAGCTTGGCGGCAACGTGTCCTGCCTCGGAGAGCCCCGCGCTTCGCGTGGCCACGTTCGAGTGCGACGTTACTCCGCCCCTGGGCCACCGGCTGACGGTCGAGCCGCTGGCGAGCGTCGAGCAACCACTGGCGGCCAAGGGAATCGTACTGGACGACGGCCCAGCGCGGTATGTCCTTTGTGCGATCGATTGGTGCATCCTTTCCAACGATTGCCATCTGAAGTTCCGCCGGAAGGCGGCCGTGGCGGCGGGGACCAAGGTCGAAAACGTCTGCGTGCAAACCGTCCACCAGCATACGGCTCCCATTGTGGACGCCGATGCGGCGGTCCTGCTGATGAAGGATAAGAATCCGCCGAAGTTGCTCAGCACCACCCCGGAATTCATCGAGCGTGTTTCCGACCGGCTTGCCGAGGCGGTGAAACAGTCGCTTGCGCGGCTTGAGCCGTTCGACATGATCGGCACCGGCCAGGCCAAGGTCGATCGGGTCGCCTCGAGCCGGCGGGTTCCCCGGGCCAACGGCAAGGTCTTCACCCGCTGGAGTTGGACCAAAAACGCCAAGCTTCGAGCGGCTCCCGAAGGAGACATCGATCCGTATCTCAAGACGATCACTTTGGCCAAGGGCGACAAGCCCCTGGTCCGGCTTCATTATTACGCCGTGCACCCGCAGAGCCGGTATGGCGACGGCCGGGCGAGTATCGATTTCGTCGGGCTTGCGCGAGAAGCCGTCCAGAAGAAAGAGGGCGTGTTCCAGGTTTATTTCACCGGTTGTTGCGGTGACGTCACCGTGGGCAAGTACAACGATAGGACTTTCGCCAGCCGCGACCGCTTTACCCGACGGGTGCAGAAGGCCATGGAGGCCGCGATCGCCTCGACCAGGATGGTGCCGGCCGAGGGGCTCCACTGGCGCTGCGTGCCGCTGTCGATGCCGCCGCGGACGGACAAAGGGCACACCGAGGCAGATCTTCGTGCGGAGATGGCCGATACAAAGGTGAAGCCGCATATTCGCGGCCGGGCCGCGCGCTGGATAATGTTCATGCAAAGACACGACCGCCCGATCGACGTGGCCACGTTGCGGATCGGCAACGTCTATATTTTGCACCTTCCTGGCGAGCCGTTTGTCGATTTTCAACTCTACGCGCAGAAGCTGCGACCGAACGATTTCGTGGCGGTGGCCGGCTACGGCGACGGCGGGCCGTGCTACATCTGCACCGAAGCGGCCTTCGCCGAGGGAGGCTACGAACCGAGCGCCTCGAGCGTCAAGCCCGAGTCGGAAGCGATCTTCCGCGAGGCCATTCGCCAGACCTTGAAGGATTAGCTGAACACACAAATGAGCAAACGACTTACGACCGATCGGCGTCGGTCGGAGGAGCACGGAGAATCGCCGGGCCGGCACATTCTGGGGGGGCTTCAAGGTTCGGATTTCCCCCCACTACTGTTTTTCCAGGAATTAGCGCCGAAACAGGTTGCATTCCGCCGTCGAGATTGCCATAATCGAGTTTTGGACAAGGGGTTAGTGTTCCACCATAATGCAGGGTTTCTCGAAACAGGATCTTTACATGATCTTCTTAAAGTGCTTTGTGGCGGTCGCCGTTTTGGTGGGAACGAGCACTGCCTCCGGACAAGTCGTCGTCTCCGGCACGTCTCCTCCCATGCCGACCCCTGAGCAGATGCAGCAGTTGACCCCTGCGCAGAGGGAGCAGGTGAAGAAGGCGATGGAGGCGGCGCGGAAAGGCCAAAAGCCTCCCCAAATGCCCACGGCCAAGCCAAGCGGCAAGAAGGGTAAGAAAGACAAGAAGGATGAGAAGAAACCCGGTGAGACGGACGTCGTCAAACGCCCCACCGAACCTCCTAAGCCAGCCGATCCAAAAGAGTTGAAAGTCCGCCCCAACCGCGACGGCCTCGTGGAGTTCAATTTCAAGTATCAACCCTGGCCGGCCGTGTTGGACTGGCTCAGCGATATTTCGCACAAGAGCATCGACTGGCAGGAAGCCCCCAGCGGCTATCTGCATCTGACCACGCAGCGCCCCTACAACATCGCCCAGACCTTCAACGAGTTCAACCGCCTGCTTTTGGCGCGTGGTTTCACGTTTCTCGATCACGGCGATAACATGTCGCTGGTGAATATCAAGAAGCTCAATCCGAGCCTGGTGCCGCGCGTCCAACCGGAGGATCTGAAGGATCCGGCCAAGCACCAGCCCTACGAGTTCGTCAAAGTCTCGTTTGCGCTGGAACGGCTCGTAGCAAAAGCGGCGGTCGAAGAACTCAAACCGATGAGCAGCCCCAACGGCAAATTGACGCCGATGGAGGCGACCAACCGGATCGAGGCCATGGACGCGGTGGCCAACCTGCGCGATATCCAAGCGCTGCTCCAGCAGGAGCAGTCGGGAGATGGCCGTCGCCCTCGACCCTGGAAATACAAGGTGCAGCACCGGCGGGCCTCGGAGCTTGTCAAGATGTTGGAGGCCTTGGTGGGGGGTGCGTCCGGTGGGGCTGCCCCCAAGATGGATCCGAAGCAGATGGCGCAGATGCACGCCATGATCCAGGCCGCGAAGCAGCGAGGCCAAAAGCCCCCGCAAATGCCCACGGCCAAGCCCGGCACGAAGGTGCGCATCGTGGCCGACGATCGGACCAACATGCTTTACGCTTACGCCCCGCCCAACGTCTTGGCCGACATCGAGGAGGCCCTCGAAACGCTTGACGTTCCCGACCGGCGTTCCGCTACCGTTGAGGCCCAATGGGGTGGGATGCGAGTCTACCATCTCTCGAGCTTGAGTCCCGAGCCGTTGGTCAAGACCCTCAAGGAGATCGGCAATCTCGACCTGAATACCCACCTGGAGATCGACAAAGATAGCAAAGCCATCATTGCCTACGCCACGCTCGCCGATCACGCCAAGATCAACATGTTGATCGAGAAGCTCGACAGCACCGGCCGGAAGTTCGAGGTGATCCCGCTGCGAAAACTACGCGCCGATTACGTCGCCGGCACCGTCCAACACATGTTTCTCGGCGGCCAGGGAAAGAAAAAGAAGAAAAGTCGGGAGATTGGCTGGTGGTCTCGCTATTACGGCGACAGGCAATCGGAGAAGGAGAAGGGCGATCGGTTCATGGTGGACGCCGAGACCGAACACAACCTGCTTTTGCTTTGGGCCACCGACGTCGAGATCGAGGAAGTCAAGAAGTTCCTGATCAAGCTGGGTGAGAATCCGCCCGAGCAGGGCGATCGCCGGACCGTTCGCGTGTTGAATGCCCTCGGAGAAAAGGAAACCCAGAAGGTCCTGGAGCAACTCCGTCGGATGTGGCCGGGCAAGAACCCGTTGTTGATCGACGAGAAGATTAACGAGAAGACGGAAGAGAAGGAAGGGAAGGAAGAGAAAGAGGAGAAGAAATCGACGCCCAAACCGGCGACCGATATACAGGCGCACCGCTGGCCGATGGTCCCCGACGGTCGAATCTTCGACGCCGGCGACACCACGGGTCGGCCGCGGATGAGGCTCGTGCAGTATCAGCCCGAGCCGGCGGAGAAGACCTCGCGGGAGGAGTCCTCGACCAATCGGTCCGATCCGCGGCCGATCATCATCACGCTCAACGCCAACGGTCGGCTCGTGATCTCCTCGGAAGACACCAAGGCGTTGGATGAGCTTCAAGAGCTGCTCGGCAAACTGGCCCCGCCGCACCCGCCCTTTAAGAGGTTCCGCCTGAGACATGCCTGGGTTTTCGACGTGGCCGACATCTTAAAGGATTTCTTCAAGGAGGAGGCGGACGTCGATCTGGAGGATGTCTATTGGTCCGGGTGGTACGGCGATTCGGTCCGAACCAGCGGGGACGACGAGGGTAATCGCTTGTCGAAGCGGCGTCCGTTGAGGTTCATTGTCGACTCCGCCAGCAATTCGATTCTCGTCCAAGGCGCCGATGCCGCGCAATTGAAGACGATCCAGGAATTGATCGACCTCTACGATTGCCCCCAGCCCATGGACTCGGAGAACGTCCGGCAATACGGCATGTTTCGACTACGCTATTCGAAAGCCAGCACCGTCGCCAGCACCATCAAGGACGTCTACCGCGATCTGCTCAGCGCCAACGACAAAGCGTTCGGCGGGAAAAAGGAGGAGAGGGGGCGGTCCGACTTCTACGGCTACTTTTGGCGACGAGGTAGCGGCGACAACAAAGACGAGGTCGAGAAGGCTCCAAGGTTCAAAGGATCGCTGTCCATCGGAATTGATGAGCTGTCGAACACGCTGATCATTTCCGCGCCGATCTACATCTTCAAGGACGTCCAAAAGATGGTCCTCAAGCTCGACGAAGCGGCCAAGCCGGCCGTCTCCACGCTCCACGTCGTCAAGCTCACCCAGGGCGTCGACACTTCGGAACTACAGGAAACACTGGCCAAGATCCTCAGCGAGCCTTCCGCTGCCGGCGGCGCTGCGGCGAAGAAGAAACCCCCCGGCCGAAAACCCAAGGAGGGTGTATCGGCGCGGAGGAATCGATAGTGTCGGTAGTTCCAAGTTTGGCTGGCTGATACCGCAGCAGGTCATCCTGAGCGTAGCGAAGGATCTCGATCCCGGCGCGCCGGGAAGGAGATTCTTCGCTACGCAGATCCTTCCCTTCGCTCAGGATGACAATGCCGAGTTTCAATAGAACTTGGAACTACTGAATGTCGATAATCGGCCTCGTTGAGGAGCACTTCCCCGCCGGTCAAGAAGAAACGAATCGAGGCCTTCTCCACCCTCTTGCCCGCACTGCGCCGCCTCCGATCCGCGATTGTCGGAAGATCAATGGACAGTTGCCGACGTCGTCGAAGGCGTGCCGGCTACTTTCAGCCGATTGTCAATCTTGACCACGCCCGGTTCCAGGGCAACGAGTTGCAACGCCAGCGCCCGGTCCGACTTCCGGGCAACCGTGCCTTCGAGAACGACGACGTTCTTCTTGACATTTACCCGGATCGAAGACGCGTTGCCGAAGTTGGGTATCCGTCGCAGGCATGTCCGGACGTTGTTGCCGATCTTGGGAGAGACCTTCGGCTTGTAGGCGAACCCCAACGTAAACGTGGGTCGTATGCTCAGACCGCGCGGCTGGCCGGACTGCCACGGTTGGCCGGGCTGCTGAAACGGGGTCGCACTGAACGCTTGACGCAGCCCCTGCAAGCTGGGGCGGCGGCTAGCCGAACTCCCGGGTCCGGTGCCAGGCCCGAGGAAGGTCCGCTGGGCGTCCCCACCGGAAACGCCTTGGTTCTCCATCCCCCTGTAGGTGCGACCCACCGCGTCGGTGAGTTGACTGCCTGCCTCCGCAAAACCTCCGACGTCGCGGGTGATTCCCTCGGTGATCGACCCAGTAGTGCCCGAGCCGAACCGGCTGGTAGTCGTCGATTGCGACGAGGATTGGCTCTGCGTCGAGTACTGCATCTGCGCTTGCGCGTGGGCCGTCATCCCCAGCACGAAGATGGCCAACGCCAGGGCGAGGCAGAGTACTAGAGTGCGAGACATAGGATTTTGCCCTCCTCCTCGATCACGCGGTGTGGGCCCGACGATCCCTGCTATTCAGTATACAAGTTGGAATCCTCTTGAAAAGATCGGGATTTCGGGCAGGAAGGCTGTCCCCAGACCAAAAAAGACTGAGGGACTGTGGCGACTTTACCGATTATACCGTTTATAGCGGCCTGGCCTGGGGGACAGAGCGCCCGGACCCAATACCAATGAGGGGTGTGCGGAATGATTACCATGATGTCTCTTCTTATTAAGGCAAGGCAACTCAGCCCCCGAGCCGTAGCGGTGGTTCTGCTGATCTTCTTGGTTGTCGCGGTCACCGCGCTGAGCAGCGTCGTACGCGGCACCTCGCCGCCGACTTCCACCTCCCAGACAGCTACGATGAGGGAGGCTCCTCGGGCGGTCTACGGGAGAATCGCCGCGCAAATGGGGGCCACGCCTCCTGCTCGCGCCGCGCCGGCCGTGCAAAACACATCGACGCCCAATGCGTCGCCCGACACCTCGACGGGCAATGTCCGGCAGATAGTGAATCTCTGGAATGTCAGTGCGAGCCAGTTCGAGGGCAGTCTGCGGCGGGCCCTAAGCGGACGACTCACCTCGCGGCGGCGCGCCGACGGCGTGACGGAGTATTTTCTTGCCACGAACATCCGCCAGCAGCCTTGGCTCCGCCTGGTGCCCGGGGCCAACAAGGTGTGGATCGACGGGCCCGAGGGCCCGGTCCGCGGTGCGGTCCAGCTTGTGCATGCCTTGGACAGCCCAAGGTCTTCCGACCGCCTTGGCGTTCGGTTCGTGCCTACTTCACGATCCCGGCAGAATGAGGTCGGTCGTCTGATCCGAGCCGTGCAGTTGGACGGCAGCCGCCGGGTGACGAGGCGTCCCGCCGGACACACCGGCCAGCACGCCATGTTGCTGGCCGCGGCCGGTCAACGCGGGCCCGGCGACGGCTCTCAGCAGACACCCACGAGTGGACAAGCGCCCTCGGGCAGCGGCGCGGGACAGGCCGCCGGCGCCGGTGGACAAGGTTCCGGCCAGCAAGGCCGGGAGTCCGAGACTACCCGACTGGTCGGACCGGTCCAAGTGCAGGTGCTCGAAGGCATGGACGCTCTGATTATTCGGGGCCGGCCCGAGGACGTCAAACGGGTCGAGGAGTTGATCCGGCAAATCGAGCAGTACAGCCTGGCCACGAAACCGGCGGTGGTCGTCGTTGCGTTGAAACACGTCGACGCGTCCGCCTTGGGCATGCTGCTGAGCAAGCTCTATGAAGACATCTACAAGGCACGCGAAGGGACGATGAGCATTACGCCGCTGGCGGCCCCCAATGCGCTGTTGCTGGTCGGTCGCCCGGAAAGTGTCGAGAAGATGATGGGCCTGGTGGAGCGGCTCGACCAGCCGGTTTCGCCGACGGACCGTTTCCAAATCTTCCGTCTGAAGCACGCTGCGGCGGAGAAGGCCCAGGAGAACATTGCCAAGTTTTTCGCCGAGGAGACTCCAGAGGGAACGCAGTTGGTGCCGCGTGTTCACGTCGTTGCCGATTTCCGGTCGAATTCGCTGATCGTGCGGGCCAGCCCGCGCGACATGGCCGAGGTGGCCGCGATCATCGCCCGACTCGACGGCGGACCCAGCGAAAGCTTCAACGAGGTCCGTGTCTTCCCGCTCAAGAACGCCTCGGCCCAGGACCTCGCTCCCGTGCTGCAGGACGCCTTGACGGGCCAGATGTACGGGCAGCGCGCCAGAATGGGCGCTGGCGCGGGCGTGGGTGCGTTCGCTCAGGCGCAGGATTACGAAAAGAAGTCGACGCGTCTCCAATTCATTACGATCGACACGGGCGGTCGGAAGGTGCTCAGCTCGGGTATCCTCACCGACGCCCAGGTCACCGCCGATCAGCGGACCAACGCGCTGGTGGTCACAGCCTCGGCCGACAGCATGCCGCTGATTGCCGCGCTGATTGACGAGCTGGATCAGTCACCTTCCATCGAGGCCCAGGTCAAAGTCTTCACCCTGGTCAACGGCGACGCGACGAACATGACCACGATGCTCCAGAACATCTTCAGCGCGGAGGTTGCGGGCGACGAGATTGCCGTCAGAACGGGCATCGTCGAGGATGAGACCTCGTTGGTGGGCCTGCGTTTCGCCGCCGACGTGCGAACCAACAGCATCATCGTCACGGGATCCGCCGGGGCACTGACCGTCGTCGAAGCAGTCCTGGCGCGGCTCGACGGCAGCGATGCACGGCAACGGGAAAGCATCGTGTATCGACTCAGGAACACCCAGGCTGTCGACGTTGCCAAAGCGATCAACGATTATCTCGCCATCAAGCGCGAGGTCGAGATCTCCAAACCGGGTGTGTTGAGCGCTTTCGAACAGATAGACAGGGAAGTGATTGTCGTGGCCGAGGAGGCCAGCAACAGTCTCATCGTCAGTGCAACGCCGCGCTATTTTAAGGAAATCATGGAGATGGTCAAGCAGATCGACCGGCGCCCGGCCATGACCATGATTCAGGTCGTCATCGCCGAGGTGTCGCTCGACGATTTCCAGGAGTTCGGCGTGGAGCTCGGCCTGGAAGACTCAATTCTTTTCGACCGGGTGCTGGCCACCGGCGGGTTGGCGTATCCCGGGGCCCTCTTCTCGAACACACCCGACACGACGGGAGGCCGAGCCCTGACAAGCCTGGCCACGGGCCAACTGAACGCCGAGTTCGGCTCCGGCGGCCTGGTGCTCAATGCCTCAAGCGAGTCGGTTACCGCCCTGATCCGCGCGCTGGCCGCGTGCCGACGCGTGAAGGTTCTCAGCCGGCCGCAGATCATGGCGCTCGATGGCAAGGCGGCACAAATCGTCGTCGGCGAGCAGGTTCCCTTCGTCAGCGGCACGAGTTACTCCGGACTCAGTCAACAGAACGCGATGGATTATATGCCGGCCGGCTTGATCGTGCAGGTGACCCCCCGAGTAACCCCCGACGGGCTGGTGGTGATGGATATTATCGCGAAGAATTCCAGGGTCGGTGCGATCGAGGACGGCATCCCTGTTTCCGTGGCCGGCGATCAGGTGATCCGCTCACCTCGCATCGAGGAAATCAGTGCACAGACGGCCGTCAGCGCCGTCGACGGTCAGACCGTCGTCCTCGGCGGCCTCATTGTCGAGGAGGACAACCACGTCGTCCGACGCGTCCCGGTGCTCTCCGCCATTCCCCTGGTGGGCAACCTCTTCAAGTACGAATCGAACCGCAAGGAACGCAAAGAACTGCTGATCATCATGACGCCGCGGATCATCCACGACAGG
>Ga0315543_1001024_pt1 | contig 31757 bp, 27 predicted proteins | sample SalMarSW160210MG_2_FD_203098 | JGI IMG/M metagenome (GOLD analysis project Ga0315543, IMG submission 203098) | Salt marsh sediment microbial communities from the Plum Island Ecosystem LTER, Massachusetts, United States - Salt Marsh Sediment SW1601-210 ... | reverse complement strand
CCGGATTCGGTGGGCAGGGAGTGATCCGCTTCGGATACCTTCTGGGAAAGGCGGCATCCATCTATGACGGAAAGCAAGCCACCATGACTCAGAGCTTTGGACCGGAGGCACGGGGAAGCGCCTGTAGTTCTCAGGTGGTGATATCCGATGATAGAGTGTTATATCCCTATATTACCGTCCCTCACGTGGTGGTGGCTATGTCGCAGGAAGGATTTTCCAAACACGGAGAGAATATCAAAGAAGGGGGTACTTTAGTCATTGATGAGGATTTAGTCAAGCCAGAACGGACAAAGAAGGGAATCAAGGTCTTTGCCATACCCTCAACCCGCTTTGCCGAGGAGATGGGGGCAAAAATAGTAGCAAATATCGTGATGTTCGGCTTCTTTACCGCAGTCACTAACCTGATCAGAGCCGAATCCGCCAAGAAGGCAATCGAGGATTCCTTCCGAGAGAAATTGATAGAAATGAACTTAAAAGCCTTCGACAGAGGGTATCAATACGGAAAGGATTTGTTGAAGCAGAAGGCTCAGACAAAAAGCGAAACTCAGGCGAGCGGTTAGGGACTGTTAAGAAACTCTCTTGGCAGGGCTAAATGCCCCGCCCTATGAGTGGGTTTTTCAACAAGCCCGTTGGGTTTGAACATCGGAATACCGGAGAAGCGAAAAGACAGAACTTCTTATAAAGGTAGCCACAGGTCATTTGACTTCCTGTGGATCCAAATGGACAAATGAGCTTTAGCCTGTGCCTTTGTGCCCAAATGGGCGGCTACAACTTAGAAGTTTAATACAAGAACAAGAAATGCGTATGCATCTTCGATAAGTTTACATACCCCTCACCCTAACCCTCTCCCACAAGGGGAGAGGGAACTTGATAAATTCCCACTCCCTTGAGGGGAAGGGGTGAAGGAGAGGGTGACTATGTCAATCTGTAAAATTAGTCTGTTATTGTAAGACTTTGGAGGAATGGTGAAGGAAAAGGAGAAGAAAGGTGCTTTAGTCATCGGCGGCGGGGTGGCTGGAATTCAGGCGGCGCTGGATTTAGCTGATGCCGACTTTCAGGTATACTTAGTGGAGAGATTATCCACTTTAGGGGGGAGGATGGCACAGATTGACAAAACCTTCCCCAGCATGGATTGCGCCATATGAATTTTAGGTCCGCGTATGCTGGATGTCGGTCGACATCCCAACGTTAAGCTGTTGAGTTATTCAGAGGTGGTAGGAGTCGAAGGAGAGAAGGGAAACTTCAACGTCACCGTCAGAAGAAACTCCCGCTTTGTGAATGAGGATACCTGTGTGGGGTGCGGTGATTGCGCCAAAGCTTGTCCGGTGATAGCCCCCAACTCTTTCGACTTGGGAATGGGCGCAAGAAAAGCCATCTATTCTCCCTTCCCTCAGGCTTCACCCCGAACCTACGTGATTGACCGGGAAGTTTGCTTAAACAAGACCATACTGGTTTGCGAGAGCTGCTCTCGAGCCTGTAAGCTGAACTGTATCGACTTCGACATGCCACCTAAGGAGGAAACCGTTAACGTTGGCGCCATAGTGGTTGCCACCGGATTCGATGAGTATGACCCCCGAGGTCTGACCAATTACGGATATGCCCGCTATCAGAATGTTTTGACCGGGTTGGAGTTTGAAAGAATTCTGAATGCCTCCGGACCTTCAGGCGGTCATCTGGTCCGTCCATCCGATATGAAAACTCCCAAGGTCTTGGCTTTTGTTCAATGCGTGGGCTCCAGATCAGTGGGCGAGCGGGGTTATCCCTATTGCTCCTATTTCTGTTGCATGAACACCATCAAGAACTCTCTTCTGGCAAAGACCCACGAGTCGGATATTGATAAGATCTACATTTTCTACATGGATATAAGAGCTTTTGGCAAGGGATATGAAGAATTGTATCTGCGAGCTCAAGAAGATCCGGACATCTTCTTCTACAAGGGAAGACCTGCCAAGATTAAAGAAGATCCAGAAACCAAGGATCTCATAATTTTCATCGAGAACACTGAGACTAAGGAAGTGGAGAAGATCAGGGCGGATATCACCATCCTCTCCTCCGCCGGGATCCCGTCCGCAGGCACTACCCAACTGGCAAAGATTTTGGGAATCGAGCTAGACAGCACAAATTTCTTCAAACAGAAAGATCCTATCTCATTTCTGGAATCCACTCGGGAAGGTATTTATCTGTGCGGCAGTGCGGCAGGGCTTAAGGATATCACCGATTCGGTGGCATTAGGTTCAGCCGCCGCTTTGAAGGTCTCAGAGCACTTGAAAGGTCAACAGGTGAAAAAAGAGCCCATCCAAGTTGAGCCGATCTGTGTGGATGGAGAGCCAAGAATCGGAGTATTCGTTTGTCATTGTGGAACCAACATCGGCGGAGTGGTGAATGTGGAAGAGGTGGAAGAATATGCCAGATCACTTCCCGGAGTGGTGCACGTGCATCGGGACCTATTCATGTGCTCGGATGGAACCCAGAGGCTCATGCAGGATCATATCAAAGAACACAATCTCAATCGGGTGGTAGTGGCGGCATGCACTCCCCGCACCCACGAACCCATCTTTCAGGAGACCTGCCGAAGAGCCGGTTTGAACCCCTATCTTTTTGAGATGGCAAACGTTCGCGATCAATGCTCCTGGGTGCATACCCAGGAGCCGGAGGCGGCGACCAGAAAGGCTAAGGACCTGCTCCGCATGGCAGTTGCCAGAGCGTATCGCCTTGAGCCTTTGGAAAGAAGACAGGTCCCCATGAATCCGGAGATTTTGATAATTGGAGGAGGTATATCTGGAATTCAGGCTGCCCTGGATTTGGCTATCAAAGGCGAAAAGGTCACCCTGATCGAAAAGGAAAAGGAGTTGGGAGGACGGGTAAAAGAGTTGGATAAGCTTCTGGGTGCCGAGTTAACTGGGAAGGAGTTGATTGCACGCAAGCTGGAGGAGTCGAAGAGAAGAAAGGTCAAGGTTTTCACCTCCACCACGGTCAAAGAGGTGAACGGTTTTGTGGGGAATTTTGAGGTCACTTTAGAAACACAAGCATCAGGAAAAGGCAAAAAAGCAAAAACTGAGAAGTTGAACGTGGGAGCAATCATCCTGGCGGTGGGCTCTGATCTTTTTGATCCCAAAGGCAGATTCGGCTACGGAAAGTATCAAAATGTTTTGACCAACATGGAACTGGAAAAGCTTCTGACAGCGTCTCAGAAGGAGTTGACCATCAATAATAAGAAGCCGGAAAACGTTGCTTTTATCCAGTGCGTGGGATCAAGGGAGAAGGGGGGAAACGAATACTGTTCCCGATACTGCTGTCAGGTGGCTGTCAAACAGGCGACCGAGCTTCAGGAAAGAGGAATCAACTGTGTTGTGTATTACCGGGACGTCCGGACCTTTGACAAAGGGGCGGAGGAAGCGTATCGAGATGCTCGAGGAAAGGGAGTTTTGTTCCTGAAATATGATGAGAAGCATCCACCTGAGGTGGTTGGAGACAAGAAAGCGAACAAGATTAAGCTGTACCAGCCTCTCTACAAGAGGCATTTGGAACTGCCGGTGGATGCGGTGATACTTTCCGTGGGCATGGTGCCCAAGGAGAAGGATTTTGCCGAGTTGCAGAGTCTTTTCAAGCTTCCCAGAGGACTGGATGGATTTTTCTTGGAGAGGCATTCCAAGTTAGGTCCGGTGGAGACAAATACCGCAGGGATATTCATCTGCGGCTGTGCGAATTCTCCCAAGGGAATATCAGACAGCCTCTTCTCCGCCCAGGGAGCGGCAGGTAAGGCTGCCATCCTCACCTCCAGGGATCATATCGAACTGGAGCCGGTGGTCTGCCAGGTGGTGAACAAGGATCTGTGCCGTGCCTGCGGAATCTGTGTGAAGATATGCGAGTTCAATGCTCCGCAACTGGTGGACAGAGGCGATGGTGTGATGGTTTGCGAAATAAACGAGGCTTTATGCAAAGGCTGTGGCACCTGTGCCGCATATTGCCCCACCAATGCCATCACCGCCCGCCACTTCACGGATGAACAAATTGATGTAATGATAGATTCGCTTCTGGTACGGGATAAATGATGGACGGCTATCGGAAATAGCGAAGAGCAATACACGTAGATCCGAAATGCCCTTCAGCACTTTCGGACACAAGGTGTCGGATAGCCCCGCCGTTGGCGGGACATATCCGACCTACGCAGTTTCACAAATAGGATAGATATATGATCGGATACTATAAGGAGGCATTTAGATGCGCAGGTTAACTGCTTACATTGAAAAGGACTCAGAGACGGGTCTATATGTGGCCACTGTTCCCGGAATTCCGGGTGCTCATACGCAGGCAGAAACCTTGGATGAACTTCAGAAGAATCTCGTGGAAGTAATTGAGTTGTGCCTGGAAGAAATGGATCCTGAGAGCAAAAGGCTTTTACCCGAATTTGTGGGAATTCAGCAAATAGAGATTTAGTTGTGACTAAACTGATTCTTATTGATAGCTCAAAAATGGAAAAGCTCCTTTTCAAGCTTGGTTTTGAGAAGGTAAGACAGAGAGGCAGTCACGTTTTCTACAGGCATCCAGACGGTAGGTGCACCACAGTTCCTCATCATAAGGGAAGGATGTTGGCGCGTCCTTTGATTAGAGAAATTCTTAAAGAGATAAAAATTGGTGTAGAGGAATATAGCCGATATTTGGAAGAGCTTTAGGGCTTGGGGAATTCCTATTCCCGAAGCATCGGCAAATATGCTTTAAGGAAACAGCAACATGAAGGAACAATCTGATAATTTTGATCCCAGAATCGTCGTCTTCGCCTGCAACTGGTGCTCTTATGCCGGAGCGGATACTGCCGGGGTAAGCAGGATGCAATATCCGCCCAATGTAAGGATCATCCGGGTGATGTGTTCCGGCAGGATCAGCCCGGCACACGTAATCCGGGCATTTGAAAAAGGCGCAGACGGCGTGATGTGGTCCGGGTGACACATCGGCGATTGCCATTACACATTTGGCAATCTTCGGGCTGCGGAGCGGTTCGAAATCACCAAACGACTGATCAAATTATTAGGCTTAGGAGAGGAGAGACTGAGATTGGAATGGGTCTCAGCGGCTGAGGGTGGAAGGTTTGCCCAGTTGATCAAGGAGTTTGTGGAGGATGTGAAAAAGGTGGGGCCAAGTCCAATGAGAAACTTGGGCAAAGAAAGTAAAAATGCAAAATGAAAAGTTAAAAATTACAATGTAAAATTCAAAATTAAAATCATGCGGAGTCCCATAACCACATGAAGTTTCAATAGTGACCAAATTTTAAATTTTGAATTGTCCTATGGATCCTGCGGACAATTTTGCTTTTTTAATTTTGATTTTTGAATTTGAAAGGGCAAGCATGTAATGCAAGACGCCATCAAAAAAACTAAAGCATATCTTTGTCTAGATTGCGGGAAGTGTACCGCCATCTGTCCCATTTCCAGAGTTAACAAGGGCTATTCTCCCAGAAGGCTTCTGATCAAGGCGCTAACTGGATCTAATGAATACCTACTTAATGACAAAACCATCTGGACCTGCTTGACCTGTATGCAGTGCCAGCAGAGATGTCCTTCAGACATCGACTACATCCATTTTACGCGAATGATCAGAGCCGATGCAAAAGGCGATGGTCGGGAAGCCCCATGCTCTCATGGCGGAGCTTTGCAGTCATTGATGAAGATCATGACCGCACCAGAACTCAAGCAAAACAGACTGGGATGGATAACCCCGGATTTAAAAACATCGGAGAAGTCCGAGTATCTCTTTTTTGTAGGATGTCTTCCCTATTTTGATGCGTTCTTCTCAGACCTAAAGGCAAACTCTCTTGAGGCTGCGAAATCGACTCTGAAGATTTTGAACTTTTTGGGCATCCAGCCGCAAGTTTTGGACAACGAGAGATGCTGCGGGCATGACCTTCTGTGGATGGGGGATATGGAGAATTTCAAGAGATTAGCAAAGAATAATCTAAAATTGATAAAAGAATCCGGAGCAAAGAAGATCGTCACCTCCTGTCCCGAATGTCTTGTCACTCTGAAATTTGATTATCCGGAGATGTTTGGAAAACAGGACTATGAGGTGTTTCACATATCGGAGTTAATTTCTGAGGTGCTTTCCAAAGATAAACTCAAGCTTGCAAAGGTGGAAAAGAAGGTCACCTACCAGGATCCTTGCAGGCTGGGGCGATTCTGCGGAATTTTCGATCCACCTAGGGAAGTTATAAATGCGTGCGGGGCAGAGCTTGTGGAGATGCCAAAGAACAGAAAAAATGCCACCTGCTGCGGCACCTCCTCCTGGGTCAACTGTGATGTTTATTCAAAGATGATTCAAACCAACCGATTGAAAGAAGCAAAGAATACCGGAGCGGACGTTTTGATCACCGCCTGTCCCAAATGCCGGATTCATTTTTCGTGTACCCAGAATGCTGAAGGGTATCCGGAAGAGGATAAGATAGAGATTATTGATTTGACCGCGTTGTTTGCCAAAGCTATATCATGATTAAGAATGTGGCGGAAGATCAAAAAGTAAAAGGAAGAAAACTCCAGAGGGACGCACATGCGATATTGTCGCCTATACTCCGGAATTGGAAAGATATCAGACGCTGTTGGATATAAACGAGTTATACACCATTGGGCAAAGGAAGGAGGTGATAAGAGCCAAAAAACAGGGTTGGAAAACAGAGGAATATAAACCACTCACCACAAATATTGCCATGCAGTGGGAGTGGAACATCGATGCCCAGGGTGTTTATACTTTCGTCATGACGTCCTTTGTTGATGGTGGCGGTAAAATCGAAATCACCGTTAATCCGGATGAATCAGGCACACTCGAATTCTATGAGGAGGTTAGTGACAATTATGCGTTAACACTTAAAGTAGTATGGCAAAGCGACGGTAGTGGCCAATGGTGGACTTACGAAAACGGCACTGAAACAGACTCGGGCGGGTGGTCATAAATTTGTAGGTCGGATAGGTCTTCGACTATATCCGACCTACAAATTATACCATGATGGAATGTTAGTTCGGGATTCAACCTGGAGATGATTTAGAGATCGAAAGGAGAAGAGTAAAACATGAATTCTTCTGATAAACAGAAAATAGTTGCCGTAATGAAGGAGACCTGTCTTTTCGCATATCTGGCAACCTGCGATGGCGACCAGCCGAGAGTTCGTCCAGTCTCTCCTATTGTTGAGGATGACATGTCCGTGTGGGTAACTACCTTCGCCAGCTCCAGAAAGGTGAAACAGATAAACCAAAATCCCAAGATATGTCTTGCTTTTGTCCAGCAGCTTAGTGGAGAAAAAGCCGCCATCGTAATCGGCGAAGCTGAGATAGTACCAAACATGGGGCAGAAAAAAAGAGTATGGGGTTTGGCAACTTTCGATCTTTTGCAACACCTCCCCAAAGGTCCAGAATCTGATGAGTTTTGTATACTGAAGATTAATGTTAAGAAAATCGAATGGAGGGATAGCTGGGAAGATGGTACAAAAGTGTATGAGCCTTAAGGGCGAACCCTAACCCAGGGTGTAGGGAGAGGGCTTGCCTGCACTGAGCCCGCCTCTGGCGGGAGAAGTGTCCCTGTCCGTATCTCAACGCAGACAGCCACAAGGGCTGTCCCTACACGACTTAAAACCTGGTTCACCTAAAGGTAAACACTCCAATTCAACCCTTTTAAATGTAGCGTTTTAAAAAACTCAAAATAGATTTTTTAATTGACCGTCTATGTATGAAAACTTAGGAGGTGAATGTGGCGGCTGATAAGAAAAACTCAGGAAAGGAAAATGAGTTAAGGATCGGGGTATTTGTCTGCGAATGTGGGTTGAACATCGCCGGCTCGCTGGACTGCGAGGAGGTGCGCAAGTATGCGGAGGCCCTGCCGGATGTGGCGGTGTCGGTTTTAAACAAATATACCTGCGCGGATCCGGGACAGAATGAGATCAAAAGGCATATCAAGGAGTATAATCTTAACCGGGTGGTGGTAGCATCCTGCACCCCTTTGATGCATGAGCCCACCTTCAGAGCCTGCGTGGCTGATGTGGGATTGAATCCTTATCTTTTTGAAATGGTTAACCTAAGAGAACACTGTAGCTGGGTGCATCTGCATGACCGGAAGGCGGCTACAGAAAAAGCGAAGGATATGGTCAAGATCGGTGTGGCAAGGGCAAGGTATCTGCAGGCGCAGATAGAAAAAACGGTTCCGGTCACCAAGGCGGCTTTAGTTATCGGTGGTGGAATAGCAGGTATTCAGGCGTCTTTGGATCTGGCAGACGCTGGCATTCAGGTCTATCTGGTGGAGAAGGATCCATCCATAGGCGGGATAATGGCGGCTTTGGATAAAACCTATCCTACCATGGACTGCTCCATATGAATTCTGGGACCGAAGATGATGGATGTCGGTCGACATCCCAACGTAAAGCTTTTGACCTACTCAGAAGTTGAGGAAGTCTCAGGATACGTGGGGAATTTCAAAGTAAAGGTGAGAAAAAAAGCAAGATACGTAGATGAGAACGAGTGCACTGCCTGCGCGGAATGTTTCAAGGTTTGTCCGGTGGTGGTGCCAGATGAGTTTCAGCAGGGTTTTTCATCACGCAAAGCCATTTATATGCAGCTTCCTCAGGCTGTTCCTTCCGCTTACATTATAGACATGGAAGCCTGTCTGGGGAACAATCCTATCGCCTGTGGAAAATGTCTGGAGGTGTGTGATAAAAAGTGTATCGACTATGATGCGCAGGATGAGCTCATCGATCTGGAGGTGGGAGCAATCATCGTGGCTACGGGAATGGACGTTTATGATCCTACCGAGCTGGATGAATATGGTTACCGCAGCTTTGAGAACGTGATTACCTCCATGGAGTTCGAGCGATTGATCTGTGCAGGTGGTCCGATGCAGGGACATTTTGTCCGTCCCACCGATCATGAAACCCCCAAGACCATCGGATTTATTCAATGCGTTGGCTCAAGATCGGAAAAAAGAGGCAATCGCTATTGCAGTAACATCTGCTGTATGAATACCATAAAAGACACCATGCTTTTGAAGGAGCATTATCCTGATATTGACATTAAAGTTTTCTACATGGATATCAGGGCTTTCGGTAAAGCATTTGAGGATCTCTACAGAAGAAGCAAGGAGGCAGGGGTTAAGTATATAAGAGGCTTGCCAGGCGAGGTGGTGGAAGATTCAAAGAGCAAAAATTTAATGGTAACTGTGGAAAATACCACCACCGGCGAAGTGGAACAGCATGAGTTGGACATGGTGGTATTATCCGTGGGCGTTTTGCCCCGACGGGATGGAGCCGCCATCCAGAAACTTTTGACCCTCTCCCGCACCGCGGATGGATTTTTCATGGAATCCCATCCCAAGCTCAAGCCGGTGGATGCTCCCACCAAAGGGGTCTTCCTGGCTGGCTGTGCAGAGTTCCCCAAGGATGTGAAAGATAGCGTCACTCAAGCCAGCGCCGCCGCCGCCAGGGCTGAGATTATCCTGAATGCGGACAGAATCAAGGTGGAGGCGATAACCTCCATGGTGGACAAGGATATGTGCACCGCCTGTGAGATCTGTTACCGTGCCTGTCCTTATAAATGTATCAGTGTGGATCGTGAGAAAAAGATGCCGGCTCAGATTATCGAAGCCGCCTGTGCCGGATGTGGCACCTGTGGAGCGGAATGTCCTTTTGGCGCAATCACCATGCAACATTTCACCGATCAACAAATCATCGCCCAGATAGAAGCCATCCTGGAGGAGAATCCTGAGAAGAAGACGGTGGTGTTTGCCTGCAACTGGTGTTCCTATCAGGGAGCAGATTTCGCTGGAATATCCCGTCTGCAGTATCCTCCCAATCAGAGGATTATCCGAACCATGTGTTCCGGAAGAGTGGATGAGGAATTTGTTCTCTATGCTTTCAAGCTAGGCGCACCAATGGTTTTGGTATCAGGATGCCATTTCGCCGACTGCCACTATATCGACGCCAACCGCTGGACCCAGAAGCGGGTGGAGAAGCTGTGGGATAAGTTAGAGAGAATGGGTGTAAGACCGGAAAGGTTACAGTTGGAGTGGATCAGCGCCGCAGAGGGACAGAAGTTTGCCAAGGTGATGAGAGAACTGGAGGAGATGAGAAAAAAGGTCACCAAGGAGGAGATAGAATTCACCAAGAAGGCGCTTAAAGATTTAAAGTTCAAGCGCGAAAAAAGAATAGCCAAGCTGGAAGCTGACAGAGCTAAGATGGAGAAAGTGACAACGGTCTAAATATAGGCGAAGTGCATCAGCTTGCTCGTGCGACTTAAGCAAAGAAAATTAAAACTTTAAAAAGCAAAAGGCAAAATTACAATTTAGAATTCAAAATTGTCTCATTGTTTTGGTTTTCTGATTTTAAATTTTGAATTGCAATTTTGAATTTTTCATTTTGCATTCTAAATTGGAGAAATTATGGCAGAGGAAGCAACTTTCAAATGTTTAAGATGCGGGCATGAGTTTAAAATGCCCTTTGACCCTAAGGGACCCATGGTGGAACGCGCCTGTCCCAAATGCCAGTCCAACAGCGTCAGGAGAATGTCCGCAGGATCCATAGGAAAAGAGGAAAAGAAGACGTAGGGGTAATTCCCCGCCTCTGGCGGGATGTTCCACATGAATTGCCCCTACCAGCCAAACTTATCTATGAGCCTTTGGTTCACATAACCAAAGGCTCTTTCCTTTTCTGCAGAACTTTTGATTGAATTTGGAATTGGGTTTGTTTATATTGCGACATCTATTAAGCACTCGGCGGTTTAACTTGAAGAAAGGGACCGGATGGTTAAAAATTTAGAAGCTTTGGTCACCGGAGCAAATGGCTTTGTGGGAAACCATCTGGTCGAGGGACTTTTGGAGAAAGGTTGTCAGGTAAGATGTCTGGTGAGGAAAACCAGCAACTTAAAATGGCTTTCCGGTCTTGACTTAGAGTATGCTTATGGAGATATAGCGGAAAAAAGCTCTCTTAAAAGTGTGGTCAAGGATGTAGATTTAATCTTTCACGTTGCTGGCTTGACCAAAGCTAAAAATAGGGAAGAATATTTTAAAGCCAACGCAGAAGGGACGAAGAATTTAGTTGAGGCATGTCTTGAAGAAAATCCACAGGTCCAAAGATTCGTCTATATAAGCAGTCAGGCTGCCGTGGGACCCGGTGATGATAAACAGCCTCTGAATGAGACCGCACCCTGCCGACCGATTACCCATTATGGTGAAAGCAAACTGGAAGGAGAAAGAATCGTCTTAAAGCACGCTTCCCAACTGCCGGTAACTGTTATCCGTCCCCCGGCTGTGTATGGTCCCCGGGATTCAGATATGTTAGGTTTTTTCGAAGTGGCAAATAAGGGATTTCGGATTTCGTTCGGAAGAGGGGAAAGCTTTTTGAGTCTGGTATATGTCAAGGATTTGGTTGATGGAATCATTCTGGCGGCAGAAAATCCTGAAAGCAACGGCAAAATCTACTTCATTGCAGACGACAAAATTTACTCTTGGAAAGAAGCATTCAAGATCATTGCCAAGGTTTTGAATAAAAGAACCATACCTTTAAAGATTCCTAAAAGCCTTGTGTTTTTCCTGGCTTTCTTATCAGAGAACTTCTCCAAACTTTTAGGAAGAACAGCGGCATTCAACACCCAGAAGGCGAAAGAGATAACCCAAAGATACTGGGGCTTAGACGTCTCCAAGGCCAAAGCCGAGTTGGGATTTTTGCCCAAGTATGATCTTGAAAGAGGCGCAAAAGAGACGGTGAGGTGGTATAAAGAAAAAGGTTGGCTCTGATATAGGTAGTTGCTCGATTTATCGAGCAGACAACGCCCAATGAATTGGGCAACTACAAAAGCGCCCAGACAGGCGGCTATCTCATTTGTTATTATTTAGTGGATGGGCAGTAAATTTGGTAGCCGCAACCTTTAGGTCGCGATGAAAAAAAGCCTTTTTCGCAGGCTAAAGCTCATTTGAGTCAACTGACCTGCGGCTACCATCTGTGAGAAGTAGCGGCCCATTGGGGCGTTCAACTCCAGCACCTAACTTAAGTTAGGTGCTGGTCAGGATTCTTTGCCAAACGAAACTTTATGATTTGTGTTATCATCTTCAAAAAAGCTGATTTTTTTCTTGACTTAAGATCGTAGATCATATATAATGCAGTTGAATTTGATCTCTGATAAGCTGATAACTGATTTGGTGCCCCGAAAGGGGTCTTGAGAGAAGGCGGTGAGATTCCGCCACAGCCCCGCTACTGTAAGTGGCTACGAAAGCTTTAAACAAGCCACTGTCCCGATCCATATGGATAGTTGACGGTTCACTGCAAAGAGGTTTTTACCATGAACTATGAACCGTGAACTGTAGTTCGCCGGGATGGGAAGGCAAAGCGAGTAGGTTTGAAGCCACAAAGTCAGAAGACCTGCCAAGTTGGTTTTTCCTTTATTTCCTTGCGCGGGTAAGGAACGGGTTAAAATTTAGTCGGACTAATCCCGCCATAGGCGGGATTTTTTTGTTTCCGCCTCAGGCACAAACGCCTTTTCCCCACCCGACAGGTGACGACAAGGAGGCGGAAAATGAAAAAGTTTTCTCCCTTTTTCCCACGAACAAAAAACGTCCGCCGTCCGCCGTCGGCGGTCGGCCGTGGGGGAAGGGCTGTATCATCAGGTGTTTGGGAAAGACTTCTCCAACCGAGCCGAATAAGATCGCTCTTGATTCTTCTGGCTTGCTTAAGCTTCTGGTTATATCCTGCTTTATCCCTTGCCCAATCCAATATAAAGATTGAAGGACACATCTATGATCATTATGATGGTCATCCCATACCCAAAGCCACGGTTAAAATTGCAAACACAAATTATGAATGCACAACCGACAACTTAGGTTGTTTCTTTCTGGAGAAGATACCGACAGGAACTTACTCTCTGAAGATTTCATCACCTGGATATGAAAGTCGGATGATTTCTCCGGTGACAGTAAGTGAGGAGGTTACTACCCGAATTGACGTCCAACTCAAGAGAAAAATCTATTTTCTTCCTGGCGTGGAGGTTATTGCTGAAAGGGAGCCTGTCAGGATCATCAGCATTGAGACTATAGACAAACTGAAGATAGAGAGAATGCAGGCGAGCACTCTTTCCGAAGTTATAGAGAATGTAAGTGGTGTTTTCGTGCAAAAAAGTGGAACGGTTGGAGGAACTCACCAGGTTAGCATTCGGGGAAGTTCACCCAAACACGTTTTGATCCTCTTGGACGGGCAAAAGATCAATCCTTCTGGAAGCGGAATAGCTGATCTGAATACCGTCCCTTTGGAAATGGTGGAGAAAATCGAGATTTTAAAAGGAGGGCAATCTGCCATCTATGGTGCGGATGCTCTGGGAGGGGTGATCAATATCATCACGCTTCCCCAAAAAAGAGACGAACCATCCAGAATCACTTTGGGAAACCATTGGGGAAAATGGAAAACCGAGATTTACTCCTCCTCCTTCTCTAACACTTTCCTTGAGAAGCTGTATGTAAAATTCGCCGGCAGTTACCAATATTCCAAAAACGATTTTGAGATCTGGGTCTATGAACCTCGAAAGCGGGAGATTAAAAATAAACAAGGTAAAAATGGCGATTCTACCACCACCAGGAAAAATGCCTATAAGAAAGCCTCTAATTTCTTTTTATCCGGGAAATACATTTTTAGTTCGGCATCGGAGTTGAGTTTTTCAGGGCACGTCTACCAGGCAAAGAATGGCCTCCCCGGGAGTTACGGCAAGATGGTGGAGTACCAGAGAGCCTGGGCTGAAGATGAACGTGAGCTTTTGAGCTTGAAGCTTACTCACCGCTTTTCTCCTAATTTTTTCTTGGAGAATGACCTCGGATACTCTCGTTTTAAACAGCACTTTCAAAACGACACGATAACCTGCTTTGATTCCAAATATGTGGATGATATAATCGATTTTTCTTTGCGTGCTCATATAAAGCTCTACCAAACCAATCAACTCAAGATTGGAGCTCAATTCCAAAAGGACGTTCTAAATCATACGAACCTTCGTAATCCTGACAAAAGCATGGGTAAAATAAAAAGAAAAACCTTTGGCGCCTTTTTTTCAGATGAACAACGGTTCACTCTGCCGAAGTTTTTATTTTTCAAAAACTCAAATTTTAATTTTGCATTAAGGTGGGACGATTCTAAAATTTTGAAGGATTTCCTTTCTCCGCAGGTCGGTTTAGCCCTTTCCAGAGGAGAAAAATACCGAATAACCTTGAAAATCAATTATGGTAAATCCTACCGTCAGCCCTCCAATAATGCTTTGTTCTGGAAAGAGGACGTTTTTGCGGCGGGTAATCCCGATCTTCTTCCTGAGAAATCCGAACATTCGGAGGCTGGGGCAGAAGTTCACCTTCCCTGGTTGGGAAATCTATCCGGCGGTATGACCTATTTTCATAACTTTGTGAAGGACCTCATCGAATGGCATAGACGGTTCGACGGAAGATACCATCCGGTCAACGTCTCCCGGGCAAAAATCTATGGACATGAGGATTTCATAAGCTGGAGTAGTCCAAAAGACATCCTTGAAATCAACTATAACAACACCGTTTGCTATGCCAAAAACAAAGGCGGGGACAGACTCGAAGATGGAAAATTCATCCCCTTCAGACCCCGATATCTAACCAACTTAAGCTTTAAGTTTGACTACAAGATATTTGAAATCTTATACAAGATACGTTGGGTATCGGAACGCTTTACCGGACCGGCTAACGCCAAAAGGGAGGAACCCTATCATCTGGAAGATTTGACCTTGGGTCTGAAAAAGAAGCTCTGGGAAGTAGAAACAAAACTAAAATGGGAGTGGCACAATTTGAATGACGAGGAATACATGCTTATCCACCGCCACCCCATGCCGGGCAGAGAATGGGGAATAAATCTGACTATCTCCTGGGAATTTAACCGGCAATGAGTTTGTCGGTTTGTAAGAACATAGAAAGTTCATTTCTGTTGTTGCAGGGTGCCCTCACCCTGCAACTTTCATGTTTCGGGGTAAGGTACCCCGAACCAACGGAGAAAAAGCTTGTTAATTCAAAAAGTCAACTTTTGACTGGAGGTTTAACTAATGTTAAAGAAATCGCTTTTATTTCTTCTGCTGAGTGCAGTCTTATGCACGTCATTATTCTTATCTTCAGCGCATGCAGATAGATTCGCTTATGTGGTCAACAGTTATCCAGGAGATGAAACATTATCTAAAATCAATTTAACCACTGGTGAGGTGACCAATAACATCCTGTGGTTAGGAGAATCGCCCAACCAGATAGTTATTCAGGGAGATTCTGCTTATGTGGTCAATTCTCTGGATCACGACATTCAGGTCATAGACTTGACAACCGAGACCACAGTGGGTTACATCGATATCGGAGAACCTCGTAATCCTTTCCACATGGCGTTTGTGGATGCGCGCTATGCCTACGTCACAAACCTTATGACCAACACCATTTCCAAAATTGATGTGATTACTCAAACGGTGGTGGGAGAATATGGGGTGGGACGAGGACCTGAGGGTTTGTTGTTGGTGGGCAATAAACTTTATGTATGCTGCTGTGGATTTGAGTGGCCCAAGTACAAGCGCATCACCGGGCGAGACTGGGTATTTGACCCAACCCATCGGGCAAATGACGTCAAGGCCTATCGCTATATTCCGGGAAAGGTGTATGTATTTGATTGTGATAGTGAAGTGGTGGTGGATAGTATATCAGTGGGACTCAATCCCCAGTATCTGGACTTGGATCCCGGAGGTGAGTTGAATGTAATGTGCACCGGCAATTATTGGTCTGTAATGGGTCAGATCTATCGTATAAACCCCACCACTAACACAGTGATTGACAGCATCGCCACAGGGGGCAGTCCCGGTATTATTTCCATCGGAACCAATGGCGTCGGCTTTTTGGCGGCTGGTGGCTGGTATCCCAATCCCGGATTGATATACACATTTGACAGCTATGCGGATACCATGATACGGGGATCAACAAATCCCATCGCTACTGATTCCGGCGTAATATCAGTGACTGCCATGTTTGGTTCTCAAGTTTTGAGCTGCAACTTTCAGGGAGATGATGTCACCCGATTTAATTCCAGTGGAGTCCTTTTGAATACGTATCTGTTAGGAAACGGTCCGATATCTGCTGCAATCTACACCACCTCCTCTCAAATTCCGCTCTTGGGTCGGGAAAGCATAATCATTTTGATGATGCTTTTGGCATTGGCAGGATCGTTGCTTTTGGATAGAAGATGATGAATTTCAAAAAGAACCGGAATCTTTAATCTCTCTTTGAAGCAGCATGCTTGTTGGATCAGGAATACGGCAGATACACAAAACGGCGTGCTAAGAAAATACACAAGACCTGCGGTGAATCCTTGGCGGTAGAGAGACATGCTCAGGGTCTATGAAGAAAGCAATCTTTCAAGAACTCAGGCGAAAGACGGATAAACTTATCCCAGGAAGCCTTCAGATGATATATTTGCGATACGTAGGCAACTTCAACATGTTTACCTAAATCTTTTACTGCCTCGATAACACTCGCGAAATCACCGTCACCGCTGATTAAAATTGCTGTAGCATATAAGTTTTTAATTGCCATGGATAACATATCGACAGCTATCCGAACATCTACTCCTTTTTCAACCCAAGTGTCGCCTCTTTTTTCCAATCTGCCCAGTTTCTTGGTTAAATAGGGAACATCATCCAAAGCCGAAAAAAAACTTCTGTTGGGACCTGTACCTTTCTTCATTACCTTGTCTTTCTACAGGGGCGTTATAGTAATATGTTCGAACCAGTTCTCTTTGTCCGCAAAGTTTTTCTGCTAGTTTACGAAAATCAATATTAACTTTTCCAATAATGTTTTTTAAACCATGATAAAAATTGCTACCGTCAATAAAAATCATTACTCGTTCGTTTTCCACAGTTTTCCTCCTAAAAAAAGAAACATGGGGTTGAGACGATACTCAACCCCATGGGACTTATAAACCCGCCGTTGAGAAACTCAAAGACGGGGTGGTTATTGTCTTATCAACAATACTAATATACGAGACGATATACTTTTTGTCAACAGTTTTTTTCTTATTTTTTTCATCGGCGGTCTTATGGCTAAACTTTAGCCTTAACTTAATTGTTCTTAACGGTTTGCTAAGAAAACACACAATCGTTGAACTCAAAAACCGGACAAAGCCAAAGGTTCGGCGGTCTTCAAGTTTTCGGTTATGCAGATACGTTCTCAACCTGCTTACTGCGTAAACAATTAGAAATACCGAAAATAAAACACGAGTGGCTGAATCGTGAAAATTTGCCCGAGCGAGAGCAAAAGTATTCACCCCGTAGCCCTCTTGAATTTGACGTTTCATCGAACTGAACCTAGACCAATTGCTTAGGTGAAGCACCAAGAAAAAAATGGTAAAATATGCAAACCTGTTGTATGCGTTAAGAAACATTTGCTTTATTTTGCCGTCGCAAATTGTAACTAAGGCGACGAATCCGAACACAATAATGAGAAGGGCAAAACGCATATTGTAGGTCACAACAACTGAAACCAAAGTGAAATAGCTAAGAAGCGCAAGTGGAGTAAGGATCAATATTCGCTTGTATTTTTTCGTCATCTTTTCCGCCTTTACTCAAACTTTTTCCACGCCCCAAACCGTACGGTTCAGGGTGCGCTCAGACTTTTCTTTTGCCTATCTTAATAAATTCTTCCACCGAAAACAACAATTCTTTTCGTCTACAGATAAAAAAGTAATTATGTGTCCGCCGGGTCCCTGACCTGGCGGACTTTTTTTCTCGTTTATGAACGGATTTGACCTGTCGGGTCAGGGACCCGACAGGCACATGATTACGTTTTAAATGGTAGCCGCCCATTTGGGCGCAGGTTGTGTGAAGTGATTCAAACCCTCGTCCCGCCTCAGGCGGGACGGCTACCTAAATCAAGGTTTTCCGTTGCGTTGAGGAGGACCGGCAGGCCCAAAGAAGTGTAAAATCACGATTCCGCGCTTCCTGAGATCAGGAAGAGGTCTCTGAAAAAGTGCAGAAATCAGGCGGGCTAAGAGCCCGCCCTTCGCGATCGGGTATTGAATAACAATGATTTAGCCCGCGTAGGCGGGGCTCCCAGCCCCGCAAGAACGACTTTTTAAGAGCTCTCAGGAAAAAAACTTGACAAAGGGGCTTTGTGTTGTTATTTTCAACGACCGATAGTGAAAAAAATCTACACCCGTTAGGAAGGTGGATACATGAAAAGAAATGCTAAGAGCTTTATATTCTTATCCTTAACCCTGATTTTAAGTTTTCTGTTCGCTTCGGGAGGATTTGCCCAAACCGTCGAAGATTGTCTCATGTGCCACGGAGACAAAAGTCTTACCAAGGAGAACTCGACAGGCAAAGAGATTTCACTTTTTGTGGATGAATCGATTTTTGCGCAATCGGTCCACAATATCTTGAGTTGTGTGGGTTGTCACTTGGGAGTGGAAGCTGATATGCACGAGACCCCGCCGGGTCCGGTGAACTGCGGCATGTGCCATGCGGATGCCACGGAGCTTTATCAGGCGGGATACCACGCAAAAAAAAGACGGGAGGGGATGATAGATGCTCCCACATGTGGGGATTGTCATAGCTACCATAATATCCGATCGGTGGATGATCCAGAGGCTGACACCTATCGCGGAAATGAACCCAATATGTGTGGCAGATGCCATGGCGGCGAAAAGAATGTGAGTGGTAAATGTGGGGCGTCATGTCCTGGTCCGTACGGGAAGTATATGCAAAGCGTTCACGGTAAGGCACTTGTTGAGGAGAATCTGGGAGTGGCTGTTTGCTCAGATTGCCACAGAAGCCACGACCTCAGACCAGCTTCTGATCCAAACTCATATGTTTATCGAACCAATATCCCCTCCACCTGCGGCCAGTGTCATCCCGTGGAGGAGGAAGAGTATAGCCAAGATATTCACGGGACAGCAGTGAAAAAGGGGAATACTGACGCTCCGGTCTGCACCGATTGTCATACAGCACATGTCATCAAATCGTCGTCAGATGAAACATCTTCCACTTTTACGGCAAACCTTTCCAAGGTAACCTGCACCTACTGTCATTCCCGGGAAAGGCTGGTTGAGAAGTATGGATACGTGTCCCAGAAGACTACCCCATATCTTGATATGTATCACGGGGTGGGGAGCAGATCGGGTGATACCACCACTGCCAGTTGTGTGAGTTGCCACACCAGTCACAATATCAGACCGCAAGACGATCCACTCTCCACCATAAACCAAACCAATCTACCCCAAACCTGTGGGCGGTGTCACCAGGGAGCGGGACCCAACTACACCAAGGGGTCAATACATATCATACCCACCAACAAAAAGGACATTGGAGTTTGGTGGGTGAGACGACTTTATCTTTTACTTATCATAGTGGTGATCGGCGGAATGCTTGCCCATAACGGCGTTATTATGATAAGGTATGCCAGAGAACGTTATAGAGAATCCAAAAGTGGGAGGGTGATAAGGTGGAAAACCGTGGAGGTTTTGTGGCATTTTCTTCTGATGCTCTCCTTCACCACCCTGGTGATAACCGGCTTCGCTTACAGATTCCCCGACTCCTGGTGGTCATCCTGGATGACACATTCTCCCACCGCGTTCGCGGCACGTGGGGTGGCTCATCGGGTCGCCGGCGTTGTGTTCATCGGACTATTCATATTCTCTTTCTTCCGTTCGGGATTCACCAAACGTGGTCGGCAACAGATAATAGCCAAAATACCTGTGCTTTCAGACGTGAAGGGTGCAATCCAGAATCTTCTTCACAGTTTGGGTTTGTCTTCCAGGCATCCTGAGTTTGACCGATATGACTACACTGAAAAAGCAGAATACTGGGCGCTTATGTGGGGTGGATTCGTGATGATAATAACCGGCTTCCCCCTCTGGTTTGAGACCTTCTTTTTAGGATTCATCCCCAAGTGGCTATTTGACATATGTAAAGCGATTCATTACTATGAAGCCATGCTGGCCACTTTAGCCATTGTGGTGTGGCATTTCTTCTACATGTTCGTGCATCCGGAAAACTATCCGATAAACTTCGCCGGCCTCACCGGCACCATGACCGAGGAGGAATACATGGAAAGACATCCCTCAGATTATGAAAAGATGGTCGCCAGAGGTGAGTTGATTGGGGAAGAGCCTGGGGAATCGCCAGACCAGACGAAGGAATCAGAAGATCAGGAAAGAAAGGAATGATATGGAAACCAGCTGAGATTGACCAGCAAGAACCAATAGAAATTTGTGTCCGCCAGGTTCCAGGACCTGGCGGATTTTTTTCTCTTTTATGAACAAATTTCGTCTGTCGAGTCAGGGAACCGACGGCCACACGATGGTAGCCGCAACCTTCAGGTTGCGTGAAGTAATGCAAAACCCTCGTCCCGCCTTAGGTGGGACGGCTACTAAAATCGAGGCTTTTGAGATAATTTGAGGAACCCGACAGGCATAAATGGTATGAGAAATGTAGTTGCCCAATTTATTGGGCTTGACGGTCGTAGCCTCCAGAACCGAATGAACAACCAGATCCTGAGGCGGGTTACTTGCAGGATGAAATCTTCTTTATCGCTTCCTCAGTTAAGGCGGCACGATAATGAAGTCCACCTGAATCTTGCGCCAAAAGCTTTTCCTTTAAGGAGGAAAGCTCCTCCAGACTCATAAGGGAGAGCTTCTTTATTTCTTTTGTATCGATTGGTTGCAAATCGCCAGAAAGATATTTAGCGGTGAATACATGGCTGGTCCATCTTACCCTTTCTTGACTGTCCGCAGGATCGGAAGGATGAGTAAAGGTGACGTAGATTCTTAAGATATACTTTACCAGCTCGATTTCAACTCCGGTTTCCTCGTAGGCTTCTCTTTTGGCGGAAAGCTCCACATCTTCGCCCGGCTTGATACCACCACTGGGCGCACGATAAAGATCTTCAGGATACCAGGGTTTTGCGATCACTATGACCTTATCATCTTTGAAAATAAACAGGGTAGCATCCGAGTTCCGTCCATCCTTCATGCTCTCCTTGAGCATTTCAAATTCCGCCGGATTCATGGGAAAGGACATGGTTAATTCACGGGGCGTGCCGTATTTTTTTTCGATGTTTTCAAACATTTTGTTAATTAGAAAAAGAACTGTTGTTTTTTTACCTCACTCCCTATCTCCTCCTCTCCATCACCAATCTCTCTATCCAATGTTGAGCGACAAGAGTTGGAAAGAAGAGCAAAGACCAGAAATTTGCCGCACAAAATAGTTTTAAGAGCAAAAATAATTTCAATGGCCTCCGAAAGAAAATCTAATACCATGATAGCAAAAACTCTTGGTGTATCTCGTCCCACGGTAATCCATTGGCGCACGTCCTTTATAGAAAAAGGATTACCCGGGCTTGAAGATGTTCCCAAACCTGGTCGCCCAGCGGTGGTATCAAATGATATCATCCAAGATATTATATTATCTACCATGACCAAACCTAACCATGCTACTCACTGGAGCACGCGAATAATGGCAAAAGAGAAAGGTGTCAGTCATATGGCTGTGCACCGGATATGGAAATCCGAATTTGGATCCATAGGAAAAGCGCATCTTCAACCTCACCGAACCAAGACCTTTCCGAATTTGGATCCTGCGGACAAATATAGTAACGACCCTGATTTAGTTCCTAAAACTATCGATATTGTTGGATTATATTTAAATCCGCCCGACGATGCGTTAGTATTGAGTGCCGACGAGAAAAGCCAAATTCAAGCACTGAGTCGCACTTAACCTTTCCTATGGATCCTGCGGATATTACCTCTGCGTCCGGTCAAGTAGAACGGCACACCTATGATTATGTCAGGCATGGAACCACCTGTCCGAATCTGGATCCTGCGGATTTATTTGCCGCATTAGAAGTAGCCAGCGGCTCTGTCATAGGCAAATCCGCCTACGGCGGAAAAGTCATTGCAAAATGTCAACCCAAGCATCGTCATCAAGAATTTTTGAAATTCCTAAAGTTACTAATAGGAGCAGGAAACAGTTTACATCTTATTATTGATTTTTTCTCCCACACCTGTTTTGGGCTTGACTTGAAATTCGTATGAATGCATACGCATCCCCCTTTAGTAAAGGAGGATTTAGGGGGATTTTTCAAGTTTCAAATCTCCCCTTTCCCCCCTTTTTCTAAAGGGGGGATGTAAACAATTATATGCTCCCCTTAATAATAGATAAACAAACCCCAAATGAATTAGACCTATTTATGATTGTTGACAATTACGGCACCCATAAACATCAGAAAGTAAAAAACTGGCTACAACGACATTCGCGCTTTCATCTTCATTTCACTCCAACCGGCTCGTCCTAGTTAAATCAAATTGAAATCTGGTTTGGAATTCTTACTTTCCGCAGGATCCATAGGGCCAGACGCATTCGCCGTGAAACCTTCAGAGGTGTCAAGGAACTCATAGATGCCATTGAAAAATACATTGAAGCCAATAATCCGAATTTGGATCCTGCGGATAAAAATCCGAAACCATTTATATGGACAAAAACCGCAGATGAAATTCTTACCAAGTTACATAATTGTAAAGATACTTCAGTTACAAAACACTAGCGTATCGTTTCCTAAATAATGTTACAACAATTTGTCATTGCGAGTCCCGCCGAAGGCGGGGGATGAACAAGGGATCAAGGTTGTTGTGCCATCACAGAAACAAGCCTCCCAAAGAGAGCCTCAACCATTTGATAAAGAACGATTTCAGTATGACTGCCAAAACGATTGCTACATTTGCCCCGAAGGTCAAAAATTGCCATACTCCAATTTTGACCAGCGCAAAAAACATAAGGTATATTCATACGAATCTTCTCAGAGGGCTTAATGGTGTCAAGGCCCAGGCGGGCACGTCCGTGTAGAAATGTCGCTGTTAGCAAGTTGCTTCAACATCGCAAGAATGATTACCATTCTGGGAGTTGCAGGGCTAATACAGCAACTTAGAGGTTAAAGAGCCCCGCCTGATGGCGGGGTCAAAATGACAAGAATGATGCTTAATTGCTCAGTTAAATGAAAAAGCCAATAACTTCTCATCATTCTATGTCAAAGAGCCGGTGTTTTGACTCAATTATGACACAACCTGAATGCGAGGCTTGTCCCGAGCGTGAGCGAGGGAAACTCGCCGAAGCAATCTCTTGAGATGGGTGAGATTGCTTCGCTATCGCTCGCAATGACAGTGCGTAGCAGAGGCTTTATGCCTCTGTGAAGTTGGACGAAGACGGGTTTGAGCGGAGCCGTGAAGGCTCCGCTACGCGACCTTGCAGTAAATCACTTATAATCTGTCTTTGTTTTCTTGAACTTCTCAAGCCATCGTCCGTCGGTTCGAAACACGCTACAGGACTTCCGCAACAAGAAAACGAGTTAGACAGATATTCTTCTTAATTTCACCTCCGTTTATCTTCTTATCCTTGCCTTTGTGAGCATTCCAGTGAATTTGCTTGACCCTATCAGTTTAGATTGTTTATTCGGTAAAATCGGATATATTTGAACTTGAAATGCAGAACTTGAATTCAGAAACAAAAACAAAACCTGACTTAACCACAGGGTCGATCACCAGAAGCATCTTCTATCTTGCCGGACCTGCGGTTGCCACAATGTTTTTGGAGACCGCCTTCTCCATTGCGGATATCTTCTGGGTGGGGAAGTTGGGAGCAGTTTCACTGGCGGCGGTCATCTCCAGCACCTTTTTGATCTGGATCATCTATTCCCTGGTGGGTGCTATCTCGATAGGAGTTACCGCTTTGGTGGCAAGATTTATCGGAGCCAAGCAACCCGATCAGGCTGCCTACAGCGCCAGACAGGCATATCTGTTTTCCATATTCTTCGCCCTGAGTTTGACCATTCCCGGTGTCTTGTTCGCTAAATGGGCCTTCATTTTGATGGGGACAGCTCCAGATGTGACTCACCTGGGAGTTCGATATCTGAGGATAATATTTGCTGGAGCAATTTCTTTCTTTATACTCGATGTGTTGGCGGCAATCTTTCGGGCATCCGGCGATACCAAAACCCCCATGTTGGTCATCATGGCGAGCCTGGGACTGAACATCGTTCTGGATCCGATCCTGATTTTCGGATGGGGTCCCTTTCCCCGAATGGGGACCGATGGTGCTGCTTTAGCCAGCATATTCTCTCAGGGGGTGGCAGGTGTGCTTTTCATTCTCCTGATCATCCGGGGGAAGTTGGCTTTCAAGTTTTCGCTTCTGCCCAAGCTGGACTTAGACTTTTCTATGGTCTGGCGGATTTTGCGCGTGGGCATTCCGGCCTCATCAGCCTGGATACTCTTCAGCATCGTTTATCTTTTTATAAACAAGATCGTAGCCTTGTTCGGCACGGAGGCCATTGCCGCCTTGGGGATCGGTAACCGTATGGAGTCGGTCTCTTTTCTGACCTGCTTTGGCTTATCCATAGCCGCCTCCACTTTGGTGGGCCAGAATCTGGGCGCAGGCAAGCCGGAAAGATCCGCTCAAGCCGCTTGGCAGACAGCAGGAATCGCGGTTTTGGTCACCGGTTTTGTAGCCATAATGTTTTTCACCTTCCCCAGGCAGATCGCATCTGTTTTCATCTCCGACCCTGAGGTGGTCGAGATCGGAATCGGATACTTGAGAATCCTGGCCATATCCCAGGTGTTCATGGCACTGGAGATCGTGTTCGAGGGTTCCTTTGGAGGTGCGGGAAATACCATCCCTCCCATGCTGGTCTCCATCCCCGGTTCCCTTGCCCGAATCCCCTTGGCTTATCTTCTGGCTGTTCATTGGGGCATAGGAATAAACGGAGTATGGTGGGCTATAGCTTTGACCAGCATAGCCAAAGGAATAGTGTTGACCTATTGGTTCAGCAGAGGAGGCTGGAAAACCCAGAAGATTTGACAACTTCTCCCAACAGATTAAACAGATTGGGCTAAGAATAGTATTTCTTAATCTGCTTTATCTGTTGGGAATCATTCAAACGCCTCTTGGATGTCATCCCAGACGGGTCTGCGTCATCCTCAAGAGGCAAGTTAGCCCCGCCAACGGCGGGGCTGAGCGAAATTTAGCAAAGGAAAATGGTAAACCCGGAAAATTTGATCGAGCAATTAGTGATACCTCACAGCTGATTAAGCGAATTAAGCAGATATCGGCAATTCTTATCTGTTTAATAGATTCGCTACGCTCACTACAAGTCTGCTCCATCTGCTGTGAATAACTTTGCCCGTAAAAGCCTGCGAGGGGGATGAAAAACACGAGGAAAAATTCACAAATTTTGTAGCTTGACAAGTTTCTGGTTTGGATTATACTATAATAAGACAGATCCTATGGATCCTTGCGGACAAAATGCCAAATCTTTTTTGAAACTCCATCCGGGAGGAAGGTATGAGAAATCAAGCAAGATGCTTCACATTGGTTTTTTTGTTGTTACTTTTCAACTATGGTCTGGCACAAGAGCCTGAACTGGTCTTTGAGATGCCGGTTGAGGGAAAGACAATTAGTGGTGACATTTTAGATGGAAAATTGATTCTATCGTCTCAGGAAAGGTTCTGGGTATTAACACCTGAGGGAAAAGAACCTTACCGGGCAAATCTAAAACCGAATCAGGGATTGGTCACTTCTGAAGATGGAGAGTTCTTTGGAGTAGCTACTTACACCAAAGATGCACCCTCAGGTTTTCTGGCGGCAAAAAGATTTGAACTTTATTCCACTGATGGGGAAAAACTATGGGAGATTAAAGACCCTAAGGTTTCCGATTTTTATATCTCCAATGGCGCCAAGCTGGTGGTGGGAATCTCCAGCGTTGAGGGAAGTCCGGAATCCCGCTTGGTATTTTATAATCACATAGGTGACTCGATCTTCAGCACCAAAATCAGATTTCCACAAGGGGTTTCTTTTTCATCCAATGGAAAATATGTTTTGGTCAACAGTGCAAAAGATGGTCTTTTGGCATTTGATGATTCAGGTGATTTAAAGGCTAACTTTGGGCCATGTGAAAGATTCGCCACCTCCTCAGATGGAGAATATGTAGCAACAGTTTCTAATGGAGAACTGAAATTTTATCATCAGGGCAAACCAACCGGAAACCGACTGAAGATAAATCCTTTAGTTAGAGGGATGTGTTTCTCACCGGAGAATAAATATCTGAGCGTTATAGACAAGAAAAACCTCTACCTGTTTGAAGTCCAAACAGGGAAACTTTTGTGGCGATACGCTCTGGACCAGCCAGAGCTATCCTTTATTTCTGCGGATATACCCGATAACGCCGAAAAGATAATTGTCGGGATAGATTTTGATAAAGGCAGAAAGGTTCCGTCTGAAGAAAGGCATACCAAAGGTCTGGTTTATATTTTGGATAAAGATGGGAAGATCTTATGGAAAAAACAGTTGTCTTATAAGCTCTGGAGTGCTTTCTTTCCCCGGGTGCAATTTTCCTCTGACGGAAAAAGATTTTGCATCATAACCAGAGAGAAGGTCTACTTATTTAAAGGCAATGGGAAAGAGAAATGATCCCCCTTTTCGAATACACAAGCCCAATTCAAAAAGCAAACTCGTTTTTTAAATCTTGCAATAAGTATGAAACTCATCTTACTGTCCACTACTGTCTGCCTACTGCTTACTGCCTACTGCTATCTGCTTTTTTAAATCCTGCAAGATATGAAACTTATTCTCCTGGATACTGCTTACTTTAACTGCCGTCTGCTTACTGCATACTGCCATCTGCTTTTTTAAATCTTGCAAGAAGTATGAAACTTCTTGCATATGAGCATGGCTGACACTTAGCCAGCTTTTACATCTTCCCCCTTAACATCAAGGTAAGTATCTTCCTCTTTGTAGAGCAATCCCATATACAACAACAGATTAATCTTTCCACCTTAAATATACCAGTTGAGAATGTGGCTCGACTTGGTGGCATATAATTTGCTTAAATCTGCAATTGAAAATGATTTTTCACAAAGGATGCAGTTGAGGAAAGTGAAACTATGAAGAGCGATTTATTCGAGCTTGGTTTTGTTCATTTAGATGGTCTAATTTTTCATGAAACCTGCGATTTTAACCGGGTCTGTCGACTGGCAGATCAGATCAAAAGGGATGGATATTTGAAGAACCCTGTGTTGGTGGCAAGCCTTTCCAATGGATCGAAAGGAACGGTTAAAAATCAACCCGGCGAGATCTCTTCTGAAGAAAGCGAAAAACTTCTGGTTCTGGATGGAGTTAATCAGATTTCCGCCTTAAAGCTTTTAGGTTTTCCAGATGTGCTGATTCAAAAGGTGGACTTGATGGATGAAAATGTGGAGCTTACCTCCTGGAATCATCTGATATTTAACATTAAAAAGGATGAGTTAGTCGAAAAGCTCAAAGATTTGGATCTTGAAATATCTTGGTGTAAATGGGAAGGGCGGTCAGCGGTCGGCGGACAGTGGACGGCGGACGAAAACACCGTTTGCTTCGTTCTCTTTAAAGATCATTCCGGACTGGTGCTCAGTCAAAAAGATTCATCTGTGGAGAGCCGGGTGAAAAACCTCTATCGTGTGATCTCCATTTATAATACCTCCTGGGAGATTTATCATTCTGGCTCGGATGAGAGTTTGCTCTCCGCATTTGATAATTTCGAGAATGGTTCAGCGATCAATATCCTTCCAGTATTCAAAAAGGAGGAAGTAATTGATCTGATTTCCCGAGGAATACTTTTCCCCTTTGGGGTGACCAGATTTGTCATTCCCCAAAGGATTTTAGGCTTGGAAGTTTCCTGCTCGGTTTTGGGTGACAATGCCCCACTTTCGGAGAAAAATCTGTTTTTAAAGGAGCTTTTGTCCTATCGGATAAAGAGTAAGAAAGCTAAATTTTACCAAGAATCGGTTTTTCTTTTTAACGAATAATCTGTCGCCTCTTAGGTTGTTTCTCCCCATACCCTCATTTCCTCAGCCAGCGAAATGAGGGTTTTTTGTTTTCATACGTCAACCTTTGCCAGCTTGGCCAAGGATCAATATTTCTGGGATGGCGCGGAGTTCGACCAGAACCTAACTTAAGTTAGGTTCTGGAATTTTGTTATTTCATGTGAAGACAATCCTTGCCCGAGACAAGCCCTGAACCGTATGGTTCAGGGCAAGCCTGGATGTTACATTTTTCCTTAACGTTTTAGAAAAATGCTACTCAGGAGCACAGGGAAGTGGTCCACCGCGGTAAAGATAGTTTATCAGCAATAATACATCAGCTAACTCGATCAGTGTATCACAATTGGCATCGCTGGTCTCGAAAATCTCCGGGGCGCTCCCGCCTCTATAAAGATAGCTAATCAGAAATAACACATCCGTCAGATCGATAATACCATCGTTTGAAGCATCACCTCTTATTGCATACACCGTAACTGAGAGAGAATCCTGATCCACGTAATACGGATTACCTCTGGAGATGGCTTCAAAAGCGATTTCATCAGCCGTTCCCAAAATGGCATGGTAAGGAACACTCACAATAATTTCCGAAGTGTCGATCTGTCCGGCACTCAGTTCTTTCCAATATGAAGTCGGGTTTAGGTTCCAGTCCAACTGGTCAGATATGATTACGTCAAACGTATCTGTAACCAGGCCAGTGTTGTGTAAATAGAACACCACCTCTACGTCAATGGCATTGACAGAGTTCACATTCTCATCGGCGGCAACCTGCACTCCGTGGAGCGTGTCGGCTGCAGAAAGCTGGCATAAAAACATGGAACGTCCATGTGTGCCTGCCACCAGAGTGCGGGTTGGCTCATGCAGGGCTAAATCATGCACTGTGGTTATTGGCAATCCTGTGCCCAGAGACATCCAGTTTCCCCCTGTGTTTTCGCTCACATATACTCCTACATCCGATCCCACATAGAGCACAGATGGATTCTGAGGATCCACGATCAAATCATTGATGGGACCCTCCGGAAGGTTGGAGGATATTGACTGCCAGGTGTTGCCGTAATCGGTGGTGCGATAAATGTGGGGAAGTGCTTCACTGATCCGGTGCCCGGAAAAGGTGACGTAGGCAATCGATTCAGCATAAGGGTCTACTGCCACGCGAGTGACCCAGCGATCAGGGAGCCCATTATCTATATCGGCCCAGTCACCTCCCCCATTGGTGGTAACCCACACGTTAGCATCGTCCGTGCCCACATAGATCACCTGGGTGTTTGAAGGAGCTACGGCCATGGTGGTTATAGTCCCATAGGTCAAGTTGCCACCTCCGGGTCCATCGGTTAAGTCTCCGCTTATAGGATCCCACCATCCTCCCCCGTTGGTGGTCTTATACAGGCGATGTGATCCATAATACAGGGTGTTATGATCCACAGGGTCCATGATAACCGGAGTGCACCAGTTGCGACGATCATCGCAATCTATCCCATCCATCACATAGTCCCAGTCGTAGCCTAAATCTGTGGATTTGCGCAACCATCCCCATTGATATTCCGCATAGATCACATCAGAGTTGGTAAAGTCCACATTACAATAGAAACCATCCCCACCATGGATTTCCTCCCAGTCACCCAAGGCTCCGGTAAGAGTGCGCAGGGTGCCGTTGTCCTGGGTTCCCCCATACAGCCTTTGGGGATTCAGATAGTCGATGGTGATGGCGTAGAACTGGGTGGATGGCTGGCTGGTGCATAAGCTCCAGGCTGTTCCGCCATTAGTGGAAAGGTATACCCCTCCGTCACAGCCCAGATATATCCGATTGTGATCGACAGGGGAAATGAACATGGCGTGATGATCTACATGCACTGAAGATCCCACTTCCGACCAGGAGTTACCGCCGTTTGTGCTACGATAAAGATACACTCCCATGGCAAACACCCGGTCAGGATCTGTGGGATCCACCCGTATATTTCCAAAATACCATCCGAATCCTCCCAAGAAGCCATCCAGGACCGAATCATTGGTTTGGCTCCACGACTCTCCGTAGTCGGTGGATTTGTACACGCCCATGAACTCGCCCGGATGATCGCAATATATGGCATAGATCACATTGGGAGAGGAAGCGCACACGGATATACCGATGCGCCCTATGTAGGAGGCTGATGGTGGTAGCCCGTTGGTAAGTTGATACCAGGTGTTTCCACCATCCGTGGACTTGTGTATTCCGCTGGTCCATCCTCCCACATTGCGTCGATTAGGGCCTCTCACCCGCTCCCACATGGCGGCATAAACCATTTGGGGATCGGTGGGGTCAATGGCGACATCCACTGCGGCGGTGGAATCGCTTATAAAAAGCTTCTGTTCCCAGGTAGCGCCCCCATTGGTGCTTTTGTAGACGCCTCTATCCGGATTCGTCCCAAACATTTTACCCGATACCGCCACAAAGACGGTTTCCGGATAGAGCGGATGAATGACTATTCGACCGATATGATAGCTGTTTTCTAACCCGATATGAGTCCAGACCGAACCACCATTAGTGGATTTGTAAATCCCGGTTCCGGGATAAGAGTCTCCGCTTCCATTTGCCTCTCCGGCTCCCACATAGAGAATTTGAGGATCATCCGGATGGATGGCTAAAGCGCCGATGGAGGGAGTCCCCTGCTCATCGAAGATGGGAGTCCAGGAAACTCCGTTATCAGTTGATTTAAATACGCCCCCGCATGCGGCTCCAGCGTAAATGGTGTTGGGATAATCAGGATGGACAGCCAAGTCGGTGATCCGACCAGGGATATTGGTGGGTCCTGCTTCAGACCAGACTACTTCGCTTTTGTTGCCAGCTTTGGCTCTCATCAGTTGAGCCTGCTCTATGGACGCCAAGTACTGCCCGACAGGTATATCTCCCCGCGGATATGCCCTCTGCATGAAGAACCAATCGTTGGGCTTTTTCTCCTCCTCCTTTTCCCCTTCTTTTTCCTCTTCTGATTCAAAAGAGGGTTTGATCATACCAGAACGAAAAGAAGGCGGATTATTTGAGAAAGCCCACACAATAGCGATTATAAAACACAGGGAGAAAATCAAAATGCCGTATTTTTCTTTTTTGTTAAGCATAAAAACTCTCCTTTCGGATTTGGTTCTCACCTTTATGGGTTGGCATTCAAAATCAATAACCCTGTTATCAATTTAGCTTAAAAATGAAATTTGACAAGATGTTTTTGGGGTTCAAACACAAGAATTTATAATCTCAAACATTTTGTCTTTTTGTAATGACCGGCTACATATTCGTATGAATGCTTCGCATCGGACACCCAAGAGGGACTTTCCCAGACGAGCGGACGCTCCCGTTAAGGATAACGTCTCCACGAAGAGCAGGAGATTGCCTCACAGCTGATTAGACGGATTAAGCTGATACCGATGATTTTTATCCGCTTAATAGATTCGCTACGCTCACTACAAGTCTGCTACATCTGCTGTGAGGGATTTTCTGCTACCTGTAGACCTTATCATCCAACCCGCCGTTGGGGAGTGTCTGATTTGTATTTGGTATCTACAAACATTTTGTCTTTTGCGATTGGCACCAGAGAGGAAAGCCTCTCCGGTCAAAAAATTTGAACCTGCCGACTCAAAATACGTAGATGAAAGTTAGCCATTCTTATTTCACTTGTAAAAGAAGGCTTGGTTTATTATTCTTACCAATACAGATGCACGAAAAATTATTACATTTATTAAGGAGAGCATATAATTGTTTACATCCCCCCTTTGCTAAAGGGGGATGCGTATGCATTCATACGAATTTCAAGTCAAGCCCAAAACAGGTGTGGGAGAAAAAATCAATAATAAGATGTAAACTTTTTCTGCTCCTCTTAGTAACTTGATTGCCCCTCACCTTTTCCCTCTCACGGGGGAG
>Ga0315543_1001023_pt1 | contig 31760 bp, 31 predicted proteins | sample SalMarSW160210MG_2_FD_203098 | JGI IMG/M metagenome (GOLD analysis project Ga0315543, IMG submission 203098) | Salt marsh sediment microbial communities from the Plum Island Ecosystem LTER, Massachusetts, United States - Salt Marsh Sediment SW1601-210 ... | reverse complement strand
CTTGTGGCACCGCCGCGAAAGTAGGCGGAAAACGGAGAAAACAAACATTTTCCTTTAGCCTCGGGAGGCTCCTGCCTACTCGAAAAGTTTGGAAGGTGAAAAAAAACTAACCTTCTAACCTTCTGATCTTCTGACCTTCTTGTCAGGAAAGAGGTTGGATTGAAAATATGACTCTTTATTCCGTTATCTTTTATGCGCTGGCAGCTTTGATTCTCGTGTCCACGGGTTTGGCCATTACCCGGCGCAATCTGGTGCATGCGGTGGTTTACCTAATCATTTCCTTTTTCGGGAGTGCCATGCTGTTTTACCTTCTGGGAGCGCCCCTTTTAGCGGCGCTGGAGGTGATCATTTACGCCGGGGCCATTATGGTTTTATTCCTTTTTATCATTATGATGTTAAAGGTGGAGGGGTTCGAAGAACAGTTTTTTCCCATTCGTCAATGGATCCCCGCCGTTGGAATGTGCCTTGTATTTATTGCCGCAGGCACGCTGATGATCATGGGCGATCCGGACAGCCGGATTCCGCTGAAAGCAGCCGTAGCCGAACCCGTGTTCTTCGGACACTATCTTTTCCGGAAACACTGGCTGGCTATAGAAATCGTTTCTTTGCTTCTGCTTATCGCAGTGGTCGCTGTTCTGTATCTGGGAATGAATAGAGATAGTTACAAGTGAGCTAAAGTTGAAAGTGAGCTAAAGCCCGCCCTGGTGCGTATCGCTCATATCTTGGTCTGGCCTATGAACCATTATAAACATGATTTTTTGAGTATAGCGTGTCGGTGATCGGTCTGGGCCAGGGTTAAGGAATTTTAGGCCAATTATATTTTTAATGACAGCGCGTTAGCGCTACCTCAACTTTAGGCACTTTAGATCACTTCAAACTTTAGGCATTTCTGAGAAGTCTTTCGGTAACATTTGCATCGGTAGGGAGTATGTCGAGTATCTAATTTATTTATTCGTAAAGTTGAACGAGGACTGACGATGATTGTTCCTTACAGCCATGTTATTCTGTTGGCCGGAATCCTTTTTTTGATGGGGATGTTTTGTGCGGTGACACGGCGGAACCTGATCATGATTCTTATGGGCCTGGAAATTATGTTAAATTCCGGAGCCGTCGCCTTTATCGGCGCAGCCTTGCGCTGGCAGCACCTGGAAGGACAGGCCATAGCGATTTTCATACTGGCCATCGCCGCGGCCGAAGTTTCCGTGGGATTGGCATTGATTGTCTGTGCGTATAGACGGAAGGGGTCCATTGATCCCGAAGCTTATAATTGAAAGTTTTAGTCTATTAATCCGGAAAGAGGATAAGGAAAGCTACGGATATTTTAAAAAATAAGAAAGTGAAGAGCGAGAAGGTGGGAAGGTAAGAAGTTCGGCATGTCTCAGAGCCTCCGACCTTCTGATTTTCTGACCTTCTTAACTTCCTGTTTTCCGAGACTTGCTCATCTTCTAATTACATTTGCGTTTATCTATTTTCTAAAAAACGGGACATTATGACTTTGACACTGATGAAAGATTGGACCTTTGTAACGGCTGCAATGACGTCGTTGCTTCCCTTTGGTGCCTTTGTGCTGATCATGCTCTTTACACGAAGCAGAGCGCAGCTCAGTGCCGGTCTTTCCATCGGGGCGGTTACGGGCTCTTTGGCAGGCGCCGTTTTTCTGCTGGTCCGATACCGGCACCTGAAAACGTCCATCCAGTACGCCGGGCAATGGCTGGTATCCGGTGACATCACCGTTCCCGTTGGTTTTCTTCTGGATCCCTTAAGCCTCTTGATGCTCACCATTGTGACCGTAATCTGTTTTCTCGTTCAGATCTATTCCCTCGGCTACATGGCCGGAGACAGGGGGTTCTCTCGTTATTACGCATTCATGTCGCTTTTTGCCTGGGCCATGATAAGTCTGACCCTGTCATCCTCCATGCTCCAATTATATGTCTTTTGGGAACTGGTGGGCCTGTCCTCTTATTTGCTCATCGGGTTCTGGTACGAAAAATTCAGTGCCAGCGAGGCGGGGAAAAAAGCATTTGTCATGACCCGTCTCGGCGATGTGGCTTTTTTGATCGGTCTTTTGCTGGTGTTAATGAATTTGGGGAATCTGGATATCTTAAAATTGAACAGCCCCATGGTGACGACGAACATGGCGCCGGGACTGATCACGCTTTCGGCCCTTCTGATTTTTGGCGGGGTCGTCGGCAAAAGCGCCCAGTTTCCTTTGCTGACCTGGCTGCCGGATGCCATGGAAGGTCCCACGCCGGTCAGTGCGCTGTTGCACTCGGCCACAATGGTGGCCGCAGGTGTTTTTCTGTTTGCCCGTCTTTTCCCTTTTTTCAGCCATTCCCCCACAGCCATGACCGTCTGTCTCGCCATCGGCACCATCAGTATGCTACTGGCCTCCACCATAGCCATGGTCAGCCGGGATATCAAACAGGTCTGGGCGTATTCCACCATCGGCCAGCTGGGATTCATGATTATGGGGTTGGCCGCGGGAAGTTATGTTGCCGGGGTGTTTCACCTGACCACCCATGCCGGATTCAAGGCCTTGCTGTTCCTTTGCTCCGGGGTTTTTATCCATACTTATGAAAGTAACGACATGTTTGAAATCGGGAGACAGGGAGGCCGCCGTTTGAAAACTCCCATGATCTGCATGGTTATCGCCGCCGCCGCTTTGTCGGGTTTGCCGCCGCTTTCAGGCTTTTTCAGCAAGGAATTGATTTTGGCACAATTGGCGAGCCTGGATAATCCCATATGGCTGGCAGCCGGACTTGTGGGTGTGTTTTTAACCGCTTACTACGCATTCCGGCTGATCTTTATTATCCTTTTTCCGAAAATTGCCAAAGATGAGAAGGCACAAGAAAACACTGCATTCACCCGAGACGGTGAAAAGGAACATCATCATTACCGGGTGATGGCCTGGCCGCTGATCATCATGGCGGCCATAACCCTGGTGCTGGGTTTCAGTAAAAATATGCTGCAGCTTTTTCTCACCGGACGCCCTGCGGGTATGGAAGAAATCGGTGGAAATCACCATGCCTGGCTGTTATATGCAGCCTTGAGTTTGGCCGCGATCGGGCTCATTCTGGCCTGGGTGGAATTTGGCCGCGGCAGAGCCGGTCAAATCGGTTTTGCCGAACGGATTCCGGCGGTAAAATCACTGTTTCTCCAGCGGTGGTACATTGACCGGATGTATCGACTGCTTTTGGAAGTCGTTATCTACCGGGGGGTGTCCAATGTGTGCACAAAAAATGATAATCAGGTCATTGACGGGGGCATCGACGCGATGAGCGAAGGTACCGTAAGAAGCGGCCGGATGCTTTCCGATCTTCATCTTTCGATGATTCAGTATAAATTGATGACGATGTTTGTGGTCATCCTTTTGCTGGCACTTTACTTTTTCTTTTAAGGTCATATTCAAATGCACATGGCATATGCTGATTTTCCGTATCTGTCCTCGATTCTGCTCAGTTGTGTGGGAGGGCTTTTGATCATCCTTTTTATCCCTAAAGATAAAAAGGACACCATCAAATGGGTCAGCGCCGTTTGTTCCGGGATCACCTTGCTGATATCCGTTTATCTGTTCTTTGCCTATGACAAGAGTCAGGGCGGGCTCCAGTTCGTGGAGAAGTTTCAATGGATCCCGTCTTTGGGAATTACCTATTTCAACGGTGCCGACGGCTTTGGTCTGCCCATGCTGCTTTTGACCGGAATTGTTTTTTTTACCGCCGTACTCACCATGTGGGAGCTTCAGACCCGGGTCAAGGAGTTTTTCGCACTGCTTTTTCTTTTGGTCTCCGGTGTCTTCGGACTTTTCATGAGCATGGACCTTTTCTTTATTTTCGTCTGGTATGATGTGTCGCTTTTTCCCATGTATCTGCTCATTGCCGTGTGGGGCAGCACGCGCAAGGAGTACGCAGCCATGAAGCTGACGCTGTATCTGCTGGCCGGCAGCGCCTTGATCCTTCCGGCCATTATTTATCTCGTGGTCAAATCGGGATTCAATACATTCGACCTGGTGGCGCTCATGCATCCGGGAACCTTCAGCCCCTTTCAGCAGAAATTTGCGTTCCTTCTTCTGTACATCGGATTCGGCATCCTGGCGGGTGTCTGGCCTTTTCACACCTGGTCGCCGGTGGGTCATGTGGCTGCGCCCACCGCGGTGAGCATGATCCACGCCGGTGTACTCATGAAAATCGGCGCGTTCGGTGTGCTGCGTGTGGCCATCCTCCTTTGCCCTGAAGGCTGGCAGTATTGGGCGCACCTCATGGCGCTCCTTGCCGTCGTCGGTATTGTCTACGGTGTTTTTGTGGGATTGAGCCAGACCGATCTCAAATTTGTTATCGGATATTCCAGTGTTTCACACATGGGCATCGTCGGTTTGGGGCTGGCCACAGTGACCGTGGAGGGGCTCAACGGGGCAGTCTTTCAGATGTTTGCCCATGGGGTGATGACGGCGCTATTCTTCTCATCGGTGGGCTACATTTATGATAGAACCCACACAAAAAACATTGCGGATCTCGGGGGGCTGAGCCGGATCATGCCGGTGGCCACCGGCTATTTTATTGTGGCGGCACTCACCGGTATCGGTGTTCCCTGTCTGGCCAGTTTCTGGGCGGAACTCACGGTCTTCATTTCTTCCTTCAAGGTCTATCCGGTGTATGGAACACTGGCGGTCTGTGCCCTGGTTGTGAGTGCGCTGTTCATCTTGCGGGTGGTGCAGCGAACCTGCTACGGGCCGAAAAACGATCGTTTTGCTCATTTGGAAGATGTCTCTTTCCAGTTGGGTATTCCCAGGATGATCCTGGTTTCGGTCATCGTAATTTTTGGTCTTTTTCCTAATGTTATGCTTGACATGATTCAGACGGCATCAATTCCTTTTGTCAACGGGTTGCCATGATGAGTTGGATAATTTTCAGTCCTGAATTCTACTTTTTAATGGTGGGCACCGTATTTCTGGGTTTATCCATGACGCGGCGGGTCAGACCCGAACAGGTCTATTTCATTGCCCTCATTTTGGCCTCCGTAGGGGTTGGGGTGTGCCTGGCATGCGTCCGTTTGGTTGGAGACCTCTTTTTGGGGACGTATCGTGTAGACCTCTTTTCCCAGGTGTTTAAAGTCATGCTGTCCATGGGGCTGTTTCTGGTGGTGTGCCTCTGTACGGAACTCGATGGGATCGAGGAGCGGCTTCACCCGGAATTCTACTTTTTGCTGACCATTTGCACCCTGTCCATGATGATGCTGGTCAGCAGCGTTCACCTCTTGACCATATTCGTCGCTCTGGAGCTTTCCAGCTATTCACTCTACACGCTGGTTTTCCTGAGAAAGGGACGGGACCGGGGAATCGATGCAGGCATCAAATATTTTTTGATCGGGGCTTCCGCCTCGGCCATGATGCTTTTCGGTTTTGCTTTGCTTTACGGCAGCATCCAGGCCGCATATTTGGTGGAAATTCTTAAAATACTTCCGGGTGTCATTAATCGGCCGGTGGTGATTATCGCCCTGATTCTGCTGCTCAGCGGATTTTTCTTCAAGCTGGCCGTGTTTCCGTTTCATTTCTGGGTTCCGGACGTATACGAGGGCGCCGCCAACCAGGTGACCACCTATATTGCCACGGCTTCAAAGGTTGCGGCAATCGCCATTCTCATGCGAATTATCGCATTAAGCGGCCCCGGAAGTACCTATCTGGTACATATCCTGGTGACACTTTCCATCGTTTCCATGACGATAGGCAACCTGGCGGCCGTTGTCCAAAAGGATTTAAAGCGGCTGCTGGCCTACTCCAGCATCGCCCATGCCGGATACGTGCTCATCGGGATTTTGAGCATGAACCCGGCCGGCTACTCCGGCGCTATTTTTTATGCGCTGTCTCTTTTGATGATGAAATTCACCTGTTTTTTGGTGGTGATCAAAGTGGCGGACGACGGCAGAAATTTGGATGTCGAGCACCTGGCCGGATTGCATCGCCGTTCCCCGATTCTGGCCATGGCGCTGATGCTGTCCCTTTTCGGTCTGGCCGGCATTCCGCCCACCATAGGGTTTACGGGCAAACTTCTGATCTTCACCGCGGCCATGCAAAAAGGTTACTTCACACTGGTGCTCATCGCCATGATCAATGTAGTCATTTCCCTTTACTACTACCTTCTGGTGGTCAAGGCGGCCTACCTTCTGGAACCTGGAAAAGAATTGCCCGATCTCAAGGTATCTCCTTCCATAAAAGTGTTGGCCGGATTATTGATTTTCGGGATGGTGGTCGGGGGAATCTTTCCCAACTATATTATCGAGTTATCCAAAGCCGCCGCCATTGTTTTATTGTGAGAAACCGAACGCGGGTTTCAACTTAAATTAAACTTCATGCCTATGATACACTTAATCCTTTGCCGACTTCACGGCCATAATCCTGTGCCACCTGGTTAGCAACGCCCAATGCGGCAGATTTGAGCATCGACGGGCCGCTCACCTTTCCTTCGAAATTTCCCTTCTCTGCTACAAAGAGCATGGTTTTCATCGGGCTCACTCCTTTCTGTTTCATTAATTTTCAAATGATTCGATCAGCGAAATATATTTCTCATGGATCATTTTCCTATCGAATCCCAAAAACTCATTAAGCATGTAATAATCAGGGGAACACGCGTTATTTTAATGTATTGACTTGTATTGCAAATAATATTGGAAAAATAAAAAAGGTGTGCTTAAAGTATCTTATCTAACTTTGTCGACTAAAAGGTCAATGCTTGATATTCGTTTAATAAATCAATCAGAAAAGGTGCCCCTTCAATCTCTACCCCCGGAATCATTTCATCGGGGGATAAATACCGGTGATCCACTCAGGCCTTGCAGGCATAAATCGTAGCCCCATGTTCCGTTAGATAATCAATAAAAGGCTTCATTTCTTCGCCGGTAGATGCCTTTACCCCTTCAGCCATGCCAAATTGAGCCCAGTGAATCGCATCATCCACAAGAAATACTTTAACATCGTGTCCCTTCTCGCAGGCCACTTGGGCAAACTGGAAAGCACGGGTCGCACGGCCTGCCTTTTCAAATCCGTTGGAAATAACGAACAGCAACTTTTTCACAGTTTTCATCTCCTTTATTTATGGCGTTTCCGCATCTTCACTCTATAATTTGTAGTATAGGAATTTCATTTTTTAAAGCGGTACCTTTATAGACTATCTTTTTTTGGTTAGCTCTTTTACTTTTTCTTCAGTGTACCCAAGTGCTTTAAAATCCATAACCCCGCATGGACTGTGACAGTCATTGCATTGCAGAGACCGTTCTACGGTTACACCATGACTGAGCTGAAAGTAAACGTCATATTTTTTCGGTTTCCATAATCCGCTGTAAAGTCGGCCGTTTGCATCGACACCTGCCTTAATTGCCTTTTCTATATCACCTGTTTTGGTAAACATACCAAGGTCGAGCCATAGAAAATCTCCGGTTTTCTTATCCACCGGGGCAACACCCGTGTATTTCTTAAAAGGTTGGATTTTGGATGAAGGATCATCAATACTTCCCTTGGGTACCGGCCCCCGGGAAACACCATCGTACCAAAAATACACGGGGCGTTTTATACCAAACTTTTCTTCAATTTTGTAAATGCCTTTTTTCTCTATAAATATACTGTTTTTTGTTGAATTTTTATAGAAAACTCCCCCTGCGGAAACCACGTGACATGTTCGGCAGTCAATCCGTACATGTTTGTTTAATGTTTCATTTCCGTGCGGTGATTGAGCATGGCAATCTGTACACCGAACGCGTTGTGACACTTCTCGTGACATGGTCGGGCCAAATCCCGGAAATCTGTGATTTTCCACGCTGTGACATTTTGTGCAACTCATATTACTTCTAAAATGGATGTCATTTTTTATGTCAGCTCCCCTTTTGTAATCGCAAATAGCAACATAATGACAGCGCAAACAGTTGTCCCGGGTAACTTTTCCAACACTTCTCGCGGCTTCCAGGCTTCTGTCCTGGGGCAGAATCCATTTCCCGTTTACTTGCTTTGGAACCCGCACGGTTGTGTCATACGTTATGGCGTGACAGATGAGGCAGTCCAGTTTATCCTTGTCCTCATCTGTAGCTTTTGCAGGATCTACAGGCATGGGCCCGCCACCAATGTGGCAAAGCCCGCATCTATCATGCATGTGATTTTTCTTGAACACAACGCCCAACCAGTTGATTGGCACGGCTGACATTCGACATTTGGAGTATCTCCCGCCCTTTTTAAATTTCCCCTCCCATGTGTAATGACTGGAGCTCATTAACTCATCTATGGCATCTTCGTGGCACTCTGCGCATGTGGATGGCCCAACATATTCTTCCAATTCTTGGTGCTCAAGAGGGCGGGTATAATCGATTGTACTAAATTTATCGCTATTTCCAGCATTGTTTGGGGAAGCAAATAAAAAAATAACTCCTAAAAAAAGTATTGCGAACGAGAAAAATTTTAATGCTTTCATCTAAATCTCCTTTCAGTTAAATCCCAAATAGAAAATACACCCGGAAAATGGATTTCATTTATAATACTTAAGGTGCAGACAAAATTGATGCAAAACTTTATTGATCAAGAATTTCTTAAAATTAAATGTTGGATTTTGGATCATCTTCCACCATGATCTTGTCACTATTAAATTGCCTTTAGCGTGATAGCAGTTAAGATCAAGGTTGTAAATTGCTATTTCTTCCAAACCTGTTCATTTTTGTGTTTTTCACGCTGATATTGCAATACAGATGCCAATTAAGATTGGGTGCTGGTTTTTCGTTTCCGGTTGCGGGTTGATGGATAAAATAGCGTAGAATTGAAGTTCCAGTTAAAAGTTTTTTTGTCATCCAACCGTCAATGTGTTAAATGAATGGACAGCATAAGTGTTTATATTTTGAACAAGAGGGGGTTCATGTTTGTACATGAGTTTAACAATTATTGAAAAACCGTGGTGGACACGATTCAGGAGTCAACCCGTCCAAAGCGGTGCGAATTTCAACTATATTAAGGACGAGCTTCTGGAGCCAGATAAAGCGATTCAACATAAATTTTAAAAAAATCCATAAAACCTGATTTGTGGCATAATATTTGCTGCTATTTTATTCAATTAGAGGTTAGCTTGGCAACCTCTATTTTCATATTTCTCCCCTTTTTAATTGGCAAATCGGCCCTTAAGGGATAGGTCCTTGGGGTCGATTTGCTATTTTTTAAGGATTTGGGTAACAGCTTAATTGCCGGCGCTTATATGGCCTTGCTTTCGGATGACTACAGAAATGAAGCTATATCGGATGACTACAGAAATGAAGCTATAAAGGTCTCAAATAATATGACCTATATAGATTTTAGCAGTAACAGCCGTTTTATGGATGAATTTACATCGGCACTTTTTTTGCCGCATACTAATATTAACGCATTCCCGAGCGTAAAAATAAAACAGGGGAATTAGGAAAATGGTAACCTTAGGGTTGTAAGCTCTTAATAAGTTCTGGTGTATTTAATAATCATATTGACCCGAATCCATAATTTATTGAGAAGTTACTCATACCCCTTGTTTATAAGCAAACTCCCATCGTTTGTCGAGAAAATAAAGAATCGGAACCGTCATTCTTGAAAACAGAAGCGATGCCACTTCACCTGCCATCAGGGATATGGCAAGGCCCTGGAAAATTGGATCAAAGAGAATAACCGAGGCGCCTACCACCACGGCTGCGGCCGTTAACATCATCGGCCGGAAGCGAACCGCTCCTGCATCGATTACGGCAAGATCCAAAGGCATCCCCTCGTTCAGGCGCAATTCTATAAAATCCACTAATATGATGGAGTTTCGCACGACGATGCCGGCACCGGCGATAAAGCCGATCATCGAGGTTGCGGTAAAAAATGCGCCAAGAGCCCAGTGAGCGGGCAGGATGCCAATGAGAGAAAAAGGAATGGCGGCCATAATGACCAGTGGTGTACTGAAAGATTGAAACCATCCCACAACCAGCACAAATATCAGCACCAGAACCACGGCAAATGCAATGCCAAGATCCCGGAAGACTTCATAGGTGATGTGCCATTCACCATCCCATTTCATTTCAAACTTCCGGTCACTGGAAGGAAGGCTGGCCGTATGTTGAGCGATATTGTACCCCTCGGGCAATTGGATTGCGTTGATTTTATTCTTCATTTCCAAAATCGCATACACGGGACTTTCCTTAACCCCGGCGACATCTCCGACAACATATACCACGGGCATTAGATTTTTATGATAAATACTCTGATCCACGGCGGTTTTACGAACGTTGATCAGCGTCGAAATCGGCACCAGACGGCCGTCGACTGATAAAAGTTTTAGTTCTTTAAGACGTTTAATCCCGGCACGGGCGGACAGCGGAAGTCGCATCAGTATCGGAACATCCTCTTTTTCCCTGGGTTGATGAAGCAGCCCTTCCTGTTGTCCTTTGAGAGCCAGTTCAAGCGTGCGATTAATCCGGTCCACACTGATCCCGTGAAGAGCGGCTTTTTCCCTGTCAACTTCAATCTTGTAGCGGGGCTGAGTTTCTTCCATGTACCAGTCCACATCAACCACACCGGGCGTTTTTTCAAAGATTTCCATAATATCGGCGGCGATCTGTTTTTGACGTTGATAATCAGGACCGTAAATTTCGGCCACCAAAGTGGACAAAACCGGCGGACCGGGCGGGACCTCCGCCACTTTTACCCGGGCATCATACCGGTCGGCGATGCTTTTGAGAACCGGTCGGACCCTTTTGGCGATATCATGACTCTGTTTCTTTCGATGTCCTTTATCTGCCAGGTTGACCTGAATATCTGCCTGGTAAGCATTTTTTCGCAGGTAATAATGGCGCACCAGGCCGTTAAAGTTAAACGGTGCCGAGGTGCCCACATAGAGTTGATAATCGATGACTTCATTAACGGTTTTGAGATAATCCCCCATTTCCATAGCAGCGGCTGATGTTTCTTCCAAAGTGGCGCTCTCTGGCATGTCGAGAATAACCTGAAATTCACTTTTGTTGTCAAAAGGGAGCATTTTGACCCGAACCCATCCGATTCCTACCATGGCACATGAGACAATGAGGAGGGAAACAACGCTGATAAGAAAAACCCATCGCCAGAATCGATTTTCAATCAAAGGGGTCATTATTTTGCGATAAAGGCGTGTGCTCCAGTCTTCTTCCCCGTTCTCACCGGCCGACGTTTTTTCTTCGTGCTTTATCATCCGAATTGAAGCCCATGGGGTGACAACAAACGCGACAATTAGTGAAAAGATCATAGCAGCGGACGCTCCCACCGGAATGGGTCTCATGTACGGCCCCATGAGTCCGCCGACGAATGCCATTGGAAGAATGGCGCTGATGACGGTTAAGGTCGCTAAAATAGTGGGATTACCGACTTCGTCCACCGCTTCGATGGCCACCATGACCCTGGAACGCTCACGATTTTCCGGAAGCCTGAAGTGGCGGACGATATTTTCCACGATCACGATGGCGTCATCCACAAGGATGCCGATGGAGAATATCAGCGCAAAAAGGGTGATCCGGTTCAAGGTATACCCGTACAGATAAAAAACCGCCATGGTCAGAGAGAGCGTCACGGGAATGGCAATAGCGACAACGCCGGATTCGCGATGTCCCAGCACAAACCAAATGAGAACGGTTACGGAGACTATGGCGATCATCATGTGAAAGAGCAATTCATTGGATTTTTCTTTGGCGGTGTCGCCATAGTTTCGGGTGACGGTGAGATGCATATTGTCGGGGATGACGCTTCCCGTTGCATTTCGAATGCGTTCAAGGACGTTATTGGCCACTGTAACGGCATTGGACCCTTTTCGTTTGGCTACGGTGAGCGTAACGCCGGAAAACACCCCTTTTGGAGAGGATTGGCTGGAAATGTGTTTTTCTTCGGCAGCCGGTCCGGGGCCGAAAAACACGTATTGAGTGGGTTCTTCCGGACCATCTATGACCTCGGCGACGTCGCGAAGATAAACAGGTTTTTGCTCGTGCACACCAACCACCACGCTTTTGACATCTTCTCTGGTCTTTAAAAATCCACTGGTATGAACGAGGACCTGGCCGTTGATGGAAGGATAGGCGCCGGTTTCAGATGCCTGGTTTGCAGCGGCCACGGACATGGCAACCTGGTCAAGATCGAGGTCGTAAGCCGCCAGCCGAACCGGATCAAACTGAACCTGAACCTGTCGCCGTTCGCCGCCGATAAGGGTCGTCATGGCAACATTGTTTTCGCGTTTGACAATGTTTTCAACTTCTGCTGCCACACGTCGCAATGTGTAATGATCGAAACCTTCCCCCCAGAAGGTCAGCGCCAGAATCGGAACGTCGTCAATATATCGCGGTTTAATGAGCGGCGGCGTAGCAGACCAGGGAATGAGATCATAGTTTGCCATAAGCTTCGACTGGAGACGAACGATGGATTTTTCTTCGTCTTGACCCACGTAAAATCGGACCACCACCATGGACATACCAGGGCTGGATGTTGAATATACATACTCAACGCCCGGAATTTCCCACAACAGTTTTTCCATGGGGCTTGTCACCCGCTCTTCGACTTCTTTGGAGCTGGCACCGGGCATTTTTACAAAGATGTCGATCATGGGAACAATGATCTGCGGTTCTTCTTCCCTGGGAAGAGCGATGACCGATGCGATGCCCAGCAAGGTGGCAGCGATAATAAACAGAGGGGTCAGCTTGGAATCGATAAAAAACTGTGCAATTTTGCCGGCAGCGCCTGTTTTTTGTTTCATGAAACAGCCTCCACTGTCATGCCGTTGTTAAGATTCGGCGGAGGAACGGACACATAGCGATCCCCTTCATTGAGCCCCGATAAGACTTCTATGGATTCGCCGAATATTCTGCCGGTTCGAATGAGTCTAAATTTAGCGGTTTGCGTATCATCCACAATATAAATACCGGTCAGTTGCCCGGAATGTATGACAGCGGATACCGGAATTAAAATTAAACCGGCTTTACCGATAGGAATTGAAACTCGAGCGAACATGCCGGCCCGCAGTGCTTTGTCAGCCGGTATTCTAACCTTGACTAAAAATGAGCGACTTTTTGTATCCGCATCCGGAAAAATTTCCTGCACGTTTCCAGTAAATGTTTTGTTGCCGAGGGCGGAAACCATCACCGTTACCTCCTGGTTTAAGCCAACGGTATGGATATACTGTTCGGGGAGCACCAGGACAACGACATAACTATCTTTATTTTCAATTGAAAACATGGCTTTGCCGGGTACGGCAAGGTCTCCTACATCGATCATTTTTGCCCGAATAATTCCGTCGTAAGGGGCCTGTATCACCGTATCTTTTGCATTGACAACCGCCGATGCCAGGGCGGCTTCGGCCTGTTTGACGCGCTGTTTTGCGGCGGCCAGCCCGGCTCGGGCCTGCTGGTATCGAGATTTGATCTCATCAAACTCCTGGGGACTGACGGACTCATCTTTCATCAGGTTCCGGTATCGGGTATAGGTGGCAATCGCAAGTTCTGCGCCGGCGCTGGCCGCAGTTTCGGCACGCCGGGTTTCCGCAAGCGCAGCTTTTGCTTGACGAAGCATGGCTGCGGCCTGTCGATCGTCGATGGTTGCAAGCCGATCACCCTTTTTGACCGCATCTCCTTCCCGGACAAAAACCTCTGTTACGGCTCCCATAAGTTTGCTGGAAATGGTGCTGACAATCTTGGAGCTGACCGTTCCAACGGATTCGTAAATGGATGGTTGGCTGATAATTTTAGCCGAAACAACCGTTGCTTTTACACGCCCTTTTTTTGAAGGTTCAACATTGCCCGGCTCTATTTTTTCGCTACAACCGATGAATAAAAAGAAAAAAGAAAGTATTAAAAAGTAGAAAAGATTTTTTTTCAACATAACAAGCTCCATAATCCTTAAAGCGATTTTATTGAAAATCGGAATCAATGGTACCGGCAGCCAGTGCCAGCTGGATTCTGGCCACCTTGTAATCGTGAAGGGCCTTAAAATGGTTGGTGCGGGCCTGTTGATATGCCGTTTCGGCATCCAGAAGGCCCACAATAGTTAACAGACCATTATTATATCTATTTCTTACGATCCGCAGCCCTTCTTTGGCTTGGTCCACAGCGGCTTTGGCCACCTGAATCCGTTTCCAGGCGCTCTGGGCCTTTAGGAAGGATTCACGGGCCTGAACGCCAACGTTTAGTTCCATGCCTTTCCGAAATTCCTGTATCCGGAGAAGAGAAGATTTGGCCGCTTTTGTTTTTGCAGAAATACGGTGTCCACTGAACAGATTTAAATGCATGACAGCGCCAATGGCATAATTGTTTTCGGTGTCGCTGAAATCTTCAGAATTAATTTCGTAGTTACCCACAAGATCCAGGTCGGGCAAGTGGCCGGCCCGTGATTTATCGATTTCTTTTTTTGCCATATCTTCCTGATATCGCATTATTTCAAGATCCGGACGGTTTGAAAACGCGATGTTTATCCACTGCTCAACAGATCCTTTGGTTTCTTCACATTTTTTAAAAGGAGTTACAAGGTTCAATGGCTTATCCGTTGACATCCCCATGGAAGCGTTCAGCATGGCCTGGGCCACCTTGACCTGACTTTCTGCTTCAAGTCGTTGCTGCTCTAATTCTGCAATACGAACATTCGCCCTTAAAAAGTCGCTTTTCACAACAAAACCGCTTTCAAACCGGGACCGGACCATTTTTAGATTGGCTTTCGCTGTTTCAAGGGTCTGAACGATAACAACAAGATTCTCTTGTGCGAGAAGAAGGCCTACATAAGCTTTTGCTGTTCTGGTAATTACTTCTTGCCCGGCCCGCTTAAGCATAAGGGATGCGGCCGCATGATTCTGTCGCGCCTGTTTCCATCCAATCGTTGTCTGGCCGCCATCATAGACCGACCAGGACATAGAGACAGCAGAAGCAAAGTTGTTGATTGCATCCGGGTCATTGAGCTTGTCAAGATCAAAGTCTGCCTGAGTTAAATTTCCCTGGAGCATTTTGGCGCCAGTGGCCCACATAGGATTGGTGGTGCGGTTAAAGGTCTCGGTAAAATAGATCTGGGGGAAAAAACCAGACCGAGCCTGAGTTACCTCTGATTTCATCATCTCCACCTGAAAGCGTGCCGCTTTGATTTCTGGATTCTGATCCACAGCTATTTTAATTGCTTCAGACAGGGTCAAGGATTCCGGCAGAGGTATGTTTTGAGCGGCAGTTTCCGCCGTTATTGTTAGAAAGATAGAAGATACGGCTGTCAAAATCCACAGAGAAATCTTATAAATAATTGGTTTCATATCGGCCCTCTCTATTGTTAAACTGTTTTTATTTTGCCCTGAAAAACCTGGTCCTTTGGGCCATGCCTGTCCCGCATTGCGGGGGTCAGAGTTCTCCGGCTCTGCCTGAAGAATCGCTGCAAGAGTTTGAAGTGAACTAAATCCGCCAAAGTACGGTGGCGGATAAAGTTTAAAGTGAGCTAAAGCCCGCCCTGGTGCGACTCGTCCATGTATATTGATATCGGCTATACATCATTGCAAACCTTCCTTTTTGAATATAGCGTATTAGTGATCGGTCTGGGCCAGGGTTAAGGAATTCTGTCAATTATATAAAATCAGCGGAGCGAAGCGACACCATAACTTTAGGCACTTTAGATCACTTTAGACACTTTTAACTTGTACGGCTTTAAGTAAAACAGCCCCTTTCAGGGGCAAACCAAAGCCTGGTCCTATGGGCCAGGATTCTTTACTTCTATAGCTTAGAAAGGGCTTCCAAGGCAAGTTGACCGACTGTAACTTCTAGCAGATCCATATCAATAAAGATTTTTATTACAGCGTTATCATTGGAAAGATGTTGGAGTAAGGATTTCGTCAACCCACCGTCGAGAGCTCCGGCAGTCCAGACTGCAAGACCGCGGTGTATTGCATCTTCGGACCGCATAAACGGAAGCAGAAAAGGGGCTGCATGGTTCACAAGCCGGGGACGGGAATGGGCAAGTCTCCCCAGTCCCCAGAGAACGCCTCTTTGAAGAATTGGGTGTTCGATGTAATTCCCTTGTTCGTTGACATAAGATACCAGCAGGAAGGCATACTCCTCGGCCAGTCTGAAATGGCGTGCCATGATTTCACCGATGGCCTCGGGTGAACCCCAGCCGATCCCTCCGGATTCATCATTCAGATTCCACATCAGTCGCCGCATCACGACCCGTGCAGATTCAATATCCTGGTCGGCAAGACCAGAAACCACCGCACCCATAGCGGTAATGGCCCGCCATTTGATCAATTCATTAGTGCTATAAAAAAATGAAAAAAGCGGATTGACCGCCTGCCGCGCAGGTAGTTGACAGATCTCATCAAGACTCTTTTCGAGATCATTGCTACCTAAAAGATCCAGAATTTTTTTCTTGAGTTTTCTGCCTTTCATTTAATGACTTCTTAATATTTGTCGAGGTAGCGGAATAAATGCTAATATTCTTGCATATCTCAAAGTTTCTCAAAAGCATACATGTAGAAAAGATTAAATCCATCACATACCGTCATCTTTCAAATTCATTGCCGATTATCAAAATCTCATCAAGTCACATATGAAAATTGAGAAACGATAATGAAAAAAATAAAATAACAGAACAGTTCTTTGGAACTAATATTCACCACCTTTGCCACTCCCCCCTTGTCCGGGGCCTCGACCCCTGGCACCGCCGCCCATACCTTGACCACCCTGTGAAGGGCCTCGACCACGGCCTCCTCCGCCCATTCCCCGACCGCCCATTTTGCCGGGGCCTGACTGGACCACATCGGCACTGAGTTCTTCCAGTGCATTTTGTTCCAGGGCTTGGATTGCTTCCTGTACCGTTCCGCTGGTGCAGGCATAACTTTTGATCCCGGTTCGGCTTAGGACTTGGGCTGCCTTGGGTCCCATCTGTCCGGTGATAAGCAATTCAGTCCCTGCCTCGACGATCATTTGGGCGGTCTGGATTCCAGCACTCTGGGAGAGATCACGATGGGCTGAATTGTCCAGGTAGGTGGAATTGCCGGTTTCGGTATCAAATAGGACGAATCCAATGGTTCGGCCGAAACGTGGATCTACCTCGCTGTCCACAGATGTCCCTTTTGCGCTCACAGTAATTTTCATAACATGTCCTCCTGTTTTAAAAAATGTTGTTTTCATGGAATCGAATATCTGACCTGCAAATTCGAAGCTCTGCAAAGACGCTCTCTGGATTTTCCGAGTTGCTTCTAATTTGAATGAATGAAGCAAGTTTCCAGGCCAATTTCCCGGTCCCATCAGATCAGTCAAACTTCAGAATGTTATAATCTCAAAACCCGCATCATGATAGCCGGCCATGCTGGGATGGCCCGTCATTTTATCCAGAAGCGCCAAACTCTGGTCTTTTGCGGCCTCCAAGGTGCCCATTTTGTTCGAGTTCGAGGCGCACCAACGGGTGCATCCTTTATGCTTTCCATAACCCATGGATATTGCAGTACTCACGAGCCGTGATCTGGTCCGCAGTTACATGGAAGGTTGCTTCGGGAGCTTCCCCGGGATTGAGATACTGCCGATAAGTCTTGCCGTCCGCTATAATTTCGACCCATTCAATCCAGTGTTTCTCTTCCATGGGATGGGCAACTTCTCCCACCTTAACTTTCACGCCGGCGTCAATTTTTTCAACTACCGGGACATGCTTCTCTTTAGCCGCATCAACCGTATTTTCGACAAGTAAGTTCATGGGTTTTTCGCAGCATACAAGATTGCCCTTGCCACCATGAAGGACCTCTACTATATTTCCACATACGCCACATTTGTAAACTTCACGTCTTTTGGCCATTTTTTTATTCCCTCCTTTAAAATAATAGGACACAGATTCTCACAGATACACACAGATTTTTCTTTAATAAAATCCTGATAATCTGTGTTTACCTGCCCGCTTAAGTCTCGCATGGCAGGCGGGTCTGTGTCCTAAAAAAAGTTTACCAGTTTTCCCCAAGCAGTTCAAAATGGGCCTGGGGATGATCACAGGCTGGACATACTTCCGGGGCTTCGCTTCCTTCATGGAGATAACCACAGTTGCGACAGCGCCAGGTAACCTTTTCATCCCTTTTAAATACCTTGCCTGCTTCTATGTTGGTAGCAAGGTCCACATACCTTTTTTCATGCTGTTTTTCCGCAACTGCAATCGCCTCAAACACCTCTGCTAAGTTATCAAACCCTTCCTCACGAGCTGTTTTTGCAAACTCCGGGTACATCACCGTTTGCTCATAATGTTCTCCTGCAGCCGAGTCTTTCAGGTTTTCGAGGGTCGTACCGATAACACCTGCGGGAAACGTTCCCGTGATTTCAACTTCCCCGCCTTCTAAAAACTTAAACAGTCTTTTGGCATGTTCTTTTTCCTGGTTGGCGGTTTCGGTAAAAATATCCGAAATCTGGACATAGCCTTCCTTTTTGGCTTGACTCGCAAAATAGGTATAGCGATTTCTCGCCTGAGATTCACCCGAAAACGCAGTCAAGAGATTTTTTTCCGTTTGAGTTCCTTTCAAACTCCCCATGTTTTTTCTCCTTTTTTTTGTTTTTAAATTTAACCTGAGTTTAGCGATTTTTTGCGAAGAGATGTGCTGAGATCTTGATGCATAAGGGTTCGCGAAAACCGCAGGCATACCCATGGATATGTCGAGGATTTTCGAGGATCCTTGATGCGCAAGAGAACGGCGCAGATCGAGTAAAAAATCGCTCAATTTAGGTTTAAGTATTTATCGGTAGGAATCACAACTCATTTTCTATTCAAAGTCATTTTTCCACCAACCTTTCTTAATGTGTTTTTCCTTTTCTTCTTCCGCAAGCCTTTTTAGTTTATAGGCAGAATCAAGCAAAACACCGTAGAGAATACCACAACCGGTATCTTCTCTTTCGGCGTCTCCTATTTCCGCAAGTTCGATCATTTTGTCTGCCAATTGAAGGGTTCTTTTGATATTTCTATCACAGGGGCGCACGGAAATTTTTCTCCATATACGAATTATTTTATAATTGTCTTTTTATATTTAACATCAAAATTCGTGCCAAGAATGAATGTAATCTGATATTTACATAATAGTTTGAAAAATAAGATTGTTACATTTTTAAGCGAAGAGATGTTCCAAAGATCTTGAAACACAAGGGTCGCGAAAACCGTTCCGAAAAGACATCGGGGTGGAAATTCCGAGGATTTTCGCGGATCCTTGATGCGCAAGAGATCTATGCAAACCGAGTAAAAAATCGCTCGATTTTGGGTTCAAATAACCATACAAAAATACAGAGCATTCCAAAATCTTTCCATAGAGTAAGTCCATTTCACGTAAGATGAAATTAAAAAGCGTCCCGTAATTATTTATGATACATAATTGTATCATGAGACAGGAATGGAAAATATTCATGAATAGAAATAAGCTCTTTGGCCAAAGAATGGGAAACATTTTTAGCCGCTGTTTTGTAAAGCCTGGCTCTGTTACTTTCAAGCTGTTCAGCTATTTCAACTATGTCATTTAATGTGAAATCGCATACTATGGTATTGCCATTCATTTGTTTTAATGAATTCGTAATAATTCATTGACAACCTTAATATCGCAAAGTTTATGCCAACTACGTAATAAAATTTTACCCTAAATGATCGTAAACAAAATGGGAAAAATATTATAATGGTTTCATTCTTAAGCTTGGCACGTTTATTGTACTATTTTTTTTAACAAACAGTTAAGTGATGAGGCAATCGTGTTATGACAATTCCCGGAAATCTTCAAACTACGGCAATGGCGGTAATGCCCCATAAAGATACGGACAGGGCGCTCGATCTGGCTCTTACCGTGGACATTCCATTCTGGCCGCAGCTTCCTCATGTCAGCTACACTGAAGACATGTATGTTCAGGCGGCCGAACATTTTCCCGGCATTTTACTGGACATGAAAAATCGGACCCTTCGTTTTTCAATGGAAAAATTCATCATTGAATTTGAAGAAACCATGGCTCATTTTGATGAACCCGAATACTTTGATATCAGCAAGGAGTATTCGGTGGTTTATCATCGTTTTCTTGAAATGGACCTCTCCGACAGGCCCGCCATAAGAGGCCAGCTGGAAGGCCCCATAAGTTTTGGCTTAAATGTGCTTGACCAGGATAAGAGGCCGATTCTTTTTGATGACACCATACGGCCTTTTATGTTCGAATTTATGTCACGGCGCATAAATGTTCAGCTCGACCGGCTTAAACAGATGAATCCCAATGCGTTTATGTTTGTTGATGAACCCGGCTTGCAATTTCTGTTCAGCGCTCTTTCAGGCTACGACAGCACGAAAGCCAAAAACGAAATGGAACAGTTTTTTGCCATGATACAAAGGCCGAGAGGTGTCCATTTATGCGGAAATCCTGATTGGGATTTTCTTCTGGGTCTTGATCTTGATATTCTTTCCCTTGATATTTATCAGAATGGAGAAATATTTTCATCATATTCGGAAGCAATAAAAAGATTCCTTGATCGCGGCGGCGTAATTGTATGGGGTATTGTGCCGACAAATTTTGAACCTTTTGAAGCTGAAAATATAAATACCCTGGAAGCAAGACTGATAGAAGTATGGAATTTCCTGGCTGATAAAGGGATAGACAGGGAATTTATAATATCGAGAAGCTTGATTTCCCCGGCCACGTGCTGTCTTGTAAATCCCGACGGAGAAAAAACCGTTGAAAAGGCTTTTAGAGTTGTGAAAGAGTTATCACGACTTCTGCAAGAACAATATGTGCGTTAACCCATTCAGCGGTGTCTTGGTCTTAAATGAACTGTGTTGAAAGGGGCGATGAAGGCTTTTTTTCTTTCTTCTGAAAGGGCGATTACAATTGAGTGAGATGAATTATGCCGTTATCGCAAGTTCTTCGGCTTATCGCTAATTCTGGGGGAAGGACTGTTATTCTTTTCCTTGAGGCCAAACAACCCCTGAACGCTCTTCAACAAAGTAGCAAAAACGGTTCCATTCAAACTCACGTAATGAAACCGGACAGCGGAGTTTAACCTTGCGATTACTTACACCGATTACTTCCCAATCACCATTCCGCGGCCCGCCCTCTATGTGCAATTTTTGACCAACCATGAATGGATAAGGCCTGAAATTAATAACATCATGTTTTTTCATTATTATCCCCAAAAATCAATTGGTCATGAATCTGATTTATTATTAACACGGTGACAGATGCAATCAAGATCTCCACATTTGTCACAAACATAATGAGTGACATTGTCTCGGTCTCTTCTTTTACTGAATACAAAAATCTTGAGAAAAATGGTTACAAGCAGTGCTGCAAGTAAAATCAAAATAGTTTCTTTCATTTTTATCACCCTATTGAAACGTTTCGAAATTGCTTCTATCCCGTCATTCTAATCGGGGTAAAGCTCCTGAGTCCTAATTTATATTTTCATTAGTCTGAAAAGATTTTTAAATGCTTCACAAAAGCAAAAGCCATGCCAAATCATACAGCGTGTAAGTTCTATTCTCTTAATACACCGGCAATACAACCCAATGATGTATGGATACGGCTTTAATGGTGCGCTCATATGTTTCAGAATTAAGCTTGAAACACAAATGTCTCATTAGACATATTCCAATCCCTTTATTCAAATGCACATAAACTGCTCAAAGGTTTAATAGCAGGGATAAGTTTACATATATTCATGAAAATCAAGGGGATGATTCCCACAAACAACCTTTACTCTCAGCAAAAATATGGTGGCACATATATTGCTTTTTGTACTTTAGTTTTTTAAAAAAGAGCTGTAGCTATAAAAAATCTCAAAGAGGAGAAATATATTATGCCATTATCTGTCGTAGATCTTTACAGAGATATTCTTCCCAAAAATGGAAAGGCCTGGTCGAGTTTCCCAATACTGTCTCAAAAATAAAATCCATGGTTGAACATGTTGAGGCACCGCTAATAGAAAGATTTACAGGCAAACCTGATGAATTGCTTGCTGCAGGCAAGCAACTTGGCGGATTGGATATGACCGACGTGATCAAGTCGGCCGATCTGGCGCTTCTATTCAGACCACTTCCTCGAATTCCTGTAATGCTTATGTTCTGGGATGAAGATAAAATTGACGCTTTTGAGACTGAAATAAAATTATTGTTTGATGAAACCATTACCGATCATCTGGATATTGAGTCCATCATGTTTTTAAGTGAACGGCTAAGTCAGCTTCTTTGTGAAGCTGTGATTCCAAATAAAATTTATTCTGAAATATTACATTAAAAGAAAGGAGACAACATGGAAGAACGTACTGGGATAATTACAATGAAAGGCAATCCCTTAACTCTTATTGGAAAAGAAGTTAAGGTAGGAGATTCCGCTCCTGATTTTGAAGTTCTTGACAATGATCTTTCGCCGGTCAAGCTTTCATCGTTTCGGGGAAAGGTCTGCGTTATTTCTTCAGTGCCTTCTTTAGACACACCTGTGTGTGACATGGAAACCCGAAAATTTAACCAGGAGGCGGGAAAATTGAATGCAGACGTTCAGATACTCACCATCAGCATGGATCTGCCTTTTGCCCAAAAGCGGTGGTGCGGAGCAGCCGGTGTGGATAAAGTCGTTACGCTGTCCGATCACCGCAACGCATCTTTTGGGACCGCTTATGGAGTTTTAATCAAAGAACTCCGCTTACTGGCCAGGTGTGTCTTTGTCGTGGATCGTGAAGGCATCATCCGATATATTCAGATGGTCAAGGAAATCACTGAAGAACCTGACTATGAGGCCATAATGGATGCCGTGAATAATTTAGTCTGAACCCGAATGATATTTTGGAATATCAATACGGAGCCAGCCGGGAGGCATCGGCATCCAAAATATGAAGTTTTTTTTTGAGTGAGCCCTCAGGAGAAAAGATATGTTAAAAATCGATGACTTGCAAGTTACGCTCGAGGACAAGGAAATTTTGAAACACATCGATCTGGAAATCCACCCGGGTGAAACCCATGTCTTATTTGGTCCAAACGGATCGGGAAAAACATCCTTATTAATGACCATTATGGGGTATCCGCAATACAAAGTAGTAGCCGGAAAGATAATTTTCAAAGGGAAAGATATCACTCATATGTCCATAAACGAACGGGCTCGAATGGGCATCGGGATGTCTTACCAGCGTCCCCCCACTATCAATGGATTAAAGACCCGCCAGATGGTAAAACTATGCGCAGAACACGAGGTGGATGAAAATGACCTGGCCAAGCAGGTTAATTTTGAGCAATTTTTAGACAGAGATGTAAATGCCGGATTTTCAGGGGGAGAAATCAAACGCTCTGAATTGCTTCAATTGATGGCTCAAAACCCCGAGTTGATGCTTTTCGATGAGCCTGAGTCGGGAGTTGATATGGAAAATATTTCTTTGGTGGGTAAGACAATTGCTTCTCTGCTACAGAAAGACCGTTTAACCGTAGAAAATAAAACAAGAATGCAGGCCAAGCTTGAACGAACAAAAATGGGGCTGATCATTACACACACGGGGTATATTTTGGAGTATGTGGCGGCTGATAAGGGACAGGTTCTTTATGATGGGATATTAAGCTGTACAAATAACCCCAGAGAGATTTTAGACTGCATTGAAGAATCCGGATATGAGGAGTGTGTACGATGTATACTAAAGACCAATTAAGGGAGAAAGCGAAAAAGGCAAAAGATAAAAAGGGAGCAATCGGCCCGGATATAAACCTGGATGAATTTGATCAAGCGCCGGTACCTCATTCTTATTTGGCAGAAGAAGATCTTTGTGACCTGCCTCAAGAAGAGCAAAAGCAGCTCATTATGGCTGGGCTGGATGTCACTGAAAAAGAAAGAGGAGGCACCTATTTCCAGAAGGACACATCCGTTATCCATTGTCATACCCGGCAGGAAGGCATTGAAGTCACCCCCATTAAAAAAGCCTTGGAGCAATATGATTGGATAAAAGATTATTACTGGAAGCTGGTGGCTGTGGATACAGACAAATATACGGCTGCAGCAGAACTCGGCTTGCATGACGGCTATGTCATCCGGGCGCTGCCGGGAAGCAAATCCATTTATCCTATTCAGGCCTGTCTTTATCTGGACAAGGATGGATTGCAGCAAAATGTACATAACCTCATCATCGCCGAAGAAGATTCCGAGCTTCATATCATTACGGGCTGTGCCACATCGCCCCATCTGAAAAGAGGGGCTCACGTAGGGATCTCGGAATTTTTTGTAAAGAAGAATGCCAAACTGTCTTTTACCATGATCCATAATTGGGCAGAGGAGATGGTAGTACGTCCCCGCTCGGTGGCACAAGTAGAAGAAGGCGGGCTTTTTATAAACAATTATATATGTATGAAACCTGTCCGTTCCTTGCAAATGTACCCGACAACTCATTTGGTGGGCAGAGATGCTGTTGCACGGTTCTATAGTATTATTGTCGGAAGTCCGGGTTCCGAATATGATTTGGGCGGCAGAATATTTCTCAAGCACCCGGGTAACCGGGCAGAAATTGTGGCCCGAGCCATCAGTAACGGCGGAAAAATTATTGCCAGGGGGCATTTGATCGGGGAGGTGCCGGAGATCAAAGCCCATCTGGAGTGCCGCGGACTGATTCTGAATGGCGGCCATATCCATGCCATTCCGGAATTGGAGGGACTTGTTGACGGTGTTGAAATGTCTCATGAAGCTGCCATAGGCAAGATTGCCCAGGAAGAAATCACCTATTTGATGTCTCGGGGTCTTACCGAAGATGAGGCGACTTCCACCATTGTTCGGGGTTTCTTGAGCGTGGACATTCCCGGATTGCCCCCCAAATTGAAGGCTGAAATAGATAAAGCCATAGAAGAAAGTGACAAAGATGTGATGTAATCCACTCCATGGAGCCAATTAAAAAGCTATGGATCTTGCCAGACAATGGGGTGATAAAATACCATCACCATTTTTTATAAGAAAGAAAAAAGGAGGTAACAATGGTTCCCAATGAAAAGTTGATTAAAATTTTTGAGTATGCTCTGAATCAGGAGGAAACCGGAAAGAGCTTTTTTGAAGTCTCTCTCCAGCGAATGGGAGTCGGTGCGGCGGTTTCAGCATTTAAACGTCTGATCGAGGAAGAAGCAAAGCATATTGAATTCATCAGTCTTATCCTGAAAGATCTCAGGGAAGGATCCGATATTGAACCTGAAAAGATTAAGGAAATAGTTCTGGAGCCCACCAACTATTTTGACGAGCGGTCCAAATCTGAGTTTTTACAAAAGTGTATTGATGAATCCATGATTCCGGATGTGACCGTTTTTAACACCGCATGGCTAATAGAAAAAGATTTGAGCGAGTTTTATGGAAAAATGGCCGATTTAACGGAAGGAAAAGCCAAAGACGCACTTCGTATGCTATCAGGTTGGGAAAAAAGTCACGAAATTTTTTTCAGGGAATATCGGGATAAGCTTACAGACGTCTATTCCAAAATGCCGTGGGGGGGATGATAAGTCCATTATAATCTAAAACGTTGGGTTGTAATAGCCGAAGAATAGAGTGTGTGGTATTCTTCATGACAAGAAGGAATAGTATCTGTGTCTTTCAATATACAGGAAAATATTCCTCCATCCCTGCTCAGTGCTTTTTATGGCTTTTAAAGAAATACCGAGCAACTGTGATATTTATTTTTGGGTTTTTCCTAAACGGCCTCTGACTTCGGCCGATTCCTTTTATCCAGTCACCCCCTCGCTGTTTGTTTTTTTCTTATCATACCACAATGTGACAGAATTTCAAAGATTTTCTAAAAAATTGACAGGGCCACAAAGTGGTATTATATATTTTTTATAATTTACATTTTATTATCAGTAGGCGGGTCATTTGATTGTCTCATAAATAAGAACTTATTGAGATGTTACGATAACCTAAGTTCATGAAGTAAATTTGAGGTTTTTCTTTTTAAGGAAATAAAGATATGATTGAAAAAAATATTTTAATTTTGTGCATATTCTTTTTCTTGGTACTGTTACCCATACGGTCATTTTCTCAAAACAATTATTCCAAAGCGACGTTTGCCGGAGGGTGTTTTTGGTGTATGGAACATCCTTTTGAAAAGCTTGAAGGGGTTATAGATGTTGTTTCCGGATATACCGGTGGTCGTAAGGAAAACCCGACATACAAAGAGGTCTCATCCGGAGGAACCGGTCATTTGGAAGCCGTTCAGATCACTTACGATCGGTCTAAAATAACGTATTCAGAACTTCTTGATGTGTTCTGGAGACAGATCGATCCGACAGATCTCGGGGGACAATTTGTTGATAGAGGAATGCAATATACAACCGTGATTTTTTATCATAGTGAGGAACAGAGAGCGTTAGCTGAAAAATCTAAAGACAAATTAGAAAAATCCGGAAGATATGAAAAGCCAATTACAACAAAAATTTTGAAAGCCTCAAAATTTTATAAAGCCGAAAATTATCATCAGAATTACTATAAGAACAATCCCATTCGTTATAAATATTACAGATTCAATTCCGGCCGTGATCGATATCTAAAAAAAATATGGAAGGATGAGATGCAAAGTGAAAGTCAAAAAGATCATCATCAGAAATTTAAAAAGTTGAGTGAAGCAGAATTAAAACAAAAATTAACACCTTTGCAATATAAGGTAACCCAGAACAATGGTACAGAACGGCCTTTTGATAATGAATATTGGAATAATAAAAAAGATGGGATTTATGTTGATATCGTTTCCGGTGAACCTCTTTTCAGCTCTCTTGACAAATACGATTCCGGAACAGGTTGGCCAAGTTTTATAAAACCCCTCGAACCGGATCATATTATCGAGAGGGAAGACAAAGGTCTTTTTATGGTAAGAACCGAAGTTAGAAGTAAATACGCAGATTCCCACCTTGGGCATGTCTTCCCGGACGGACCTGAACCCACAGGACTTCGTTTTTGCATAAACTCTGCAGCCCTCCGGTTTATACCAAAAGAAGATTTAGACAAAGAAGGATATAGTGGATACAAAAAGCTTTTTGAATAATTGGAATAATAGTCCCGGTGAAATAGAAAAAAGTTTCACCCCGGTACCATCTTCCGGCCTGTCCCGGTACTTTCACGGGGAGCTACCCAAGTGAAATGCGCTTCGCTGTTGCTATTGCAAATTTCACAGGGCACAGCGGGGCCCCGATAACGGGATTTACGCTTCGCTTCGACAGGCTGGGTAAAATTGATGGGTAAGCTTGTCCTGAACGAAGTTGTAGGAAAGGAGTTTTTTACAATTAAAATGGTTTATTTCCGCCCTTACCCCCAATATTCCAGCATTCCACTTTTCCATTCTGATGGTATAAATAGGTTCCCATTAAAAAGCATGTATTCTCAAGAATTTGTAGAACTTACGTGACGTTAAATTACTCGACACCGCCCGGATTTCTTTGATCCGGCGTGCATCCCATTTGCATGAATCTAAGGCTTGCTCCGGGCGCCCTGAAAACTCAACCTCACTTGGCCTGGGACTCAGACATTTCAGGGCGCTTTTCCGTCGCTGCTCCAAGAATCATAGCCAAATGAGGCTGCAATGCGGACTAAAGAAACCTGGACCAATGTCGATAGGAGGCACGATATGAAGCAGTTTTTGCTCAAATTAATATGGTTAACATCGGTAGCGGCATTGGTTGCTTTCATTGCTCCTAACGGATCAGCGGCTGACACTTCCATCTGGGCGCCACAACCGCTGGGCATACTTATTGAAGAAGGTTTGGCTAATAACCAGGATATCAAGAGCCTGGAATCCCAGGTGAAAAGCCTTAGAGAAGAAATCTCATTCGCGGGCTCCTTGAATGATCCTCGCATTGGCATCGCTTTACTGAATATCCCAACCGACAACTTCAGATTTGATCAGGAGCCAATGACTCAGAAGCAGATTTTCATCGCTCAGAAAATACCGTGGTTCGGCAAATTAAGCCTCCGGTCCCAACAGGCTGCAATGAAAGCGATTCGTCAAGAAGCGATCCTAAAGGCAAAACGGCTGGAACTTGCCCGGGAAATAGCGACGGCGTATTATGAACTGGGTTTTGTTACCAGCGGTCAGAAAACCAATGAAAGACTAATTAAAATGTTGACCCAGCTACTCAGGGTATCAGAGACGAGATACGCAGCGGGTCAAGGTCTCCAACAAGATGTTTTGCAAGCCCAAGTGGAACTGAGCAAACTTTTGGATGAACAGATCACTTTGGGAAAAAAGCGCCGCACACTGGAAGATCGGATCAACAGCCTGCTTAATCGGGGGAGTTTCATACCGGTAAAACCGCCTGAAAGCTTGCCATATCCTGATCCGGTACTGGAAATGGAGGAATTGCAAACCCGAGCATTGGCGATGAATCCCTGGCTCAAGGTTAAACAGGCTGAAATCGAGTTGGCCGGCGTGGGGATCGAGCTGGCACGAAAAAACTATTGGCCGGATATGGATTTCAAAGTGGCTTATGGCCAACGGGAAGAAGACTTTAACGGCCGGGATTTACCGGACTTTGTTTCAACCTCTGTTGTAATGAATATTCCCCTCTGGAAGAAAACCCGGCAGGACAAAAAACTGGAAGCAACCAAATTGAGTCATCAGGCCGCCTTACAGTCTTATCAAAATTTAGCAAACGGTCTTCCTTATAAAATAGACACTCTGGTAACCGATATCCGAAACATCCGGAAGAACTACCGGCTAATTACGGATGCCCTGATCGTCCAGGCAGAGCAGTGGGCCCGGTCTTCTTTAACCGCCTATGAGGTTGGCAAGGTAAACTTCAACACCATGATCAATGCCCAAATTCGGTTGCTCCGCTTCGAACTTCAGTCAGAAAATTATCTGTTCAGTCTCTATAAAAAGCGAGCAGAACTTGAAGAGCTTCTGGGCGCACCGCTTTTGTCTCAGAATCTTGGTGATAATATATCTCATTTGCAGAAGGAAAAAACATCATGAAACGATTTATAAAAAGATCGAAATTTTTAACAACCCTTGGCTTAATCGGTGTGTTGGCAGTACTGATCACCTGGACGGGTTTTGACATGAATCACACCGGCGAACCGAAACTAACGGTTACACAAGCACTGGCTTCGGAAAAGGGACTAAAAGCGGGAATGATAGATCCCAAAACCGGTAAAAAGGTCAAATACTGGGCCGCCCCCATGGATCCGACGTACATCCGAAACCAGCCGGGGAAATCTCCCATGGGAATGGACCTGGTGCCGGTTTACGAGGAAGAAGGCGAAGACAAAGAACCGGCTTCAACCATCCGCATCGATCCGGTGACCATTCAAAATATGGGCGTTCGTCTGGCACGCGTAAAACGCAAACCCCTGGTCAAACATATCCGAACGTTTGGCAACATTACCTACGATGAAAGACGTATCTATACGGTCAATACCAAGTTCAACGGCTGGATCGAAAAACTGTATGTGAATTTTGTCGGTGAAGCGGTGAAAAAAGATCAATCGCTTTTTGATATTTATAGCCCTGAACTGGTAACGGCCCAGGAGGAATATCTTCTGGCCTTGGAGCATAACAAAAGTCTAAAAGAAAGTCCTTACGCCAGCATCCGTGAAGGTGCTCAGCGCTTGTTAAATGCCTCCTATACCCGACTGAAGTACTGGGACCTGAGCGACAAGCAAATAAAGAAAATTGAAAATACGGGCAACGTCCAAAAGACTCTAACCATCTATTCTCCGGCAAGGGGCGTGGTCATCAATAAGAATGCCTTTCAAGGTCACTATGTAAAAGCGGGCGAGCACCAGTATGAAATCGCTGATCTTTCAAAGGTGTGGGTGGATGTGGACATTTATGAGTACGAACTTCCCTGGATTCGAAATGGAATGCCCGCTAAGATGGAGCTTTCCTACATTCCGGGCAAGATCTTTGCCGGTAAAGTCCTCTACGTTTATCCGTTTCTTACGGCAAAAACCCGAACGGCCAGGCTCAGATTGGAATTTCCCAATCCCGATTTTCAGCTAAAACCGAATATGTACGCCAATGTGAATCTGGAGTCTGCCGTTGCTAAAGATAGCCTGGTCATCCCCCAGGAAGCGGTCATTGACAGCGGCGTTCGAAAGGTTGTTTTTGTGGCGCTTGGCAAGGGCAAATTCCAGCCCCGTGAGGTCAAGCTCGGGGCAGAAGGAAATGATAACGAGTTTCAGGTATTAGAAGGCCTTAAAGAAAATGAACAGATTGTGATTTCCGCCCAGTTCATGCTCGATTCGGAAAGCCGTTTGCGCGAGGCCATTCAAAAAATGCTGGAAGTTCGGCAGCAAAGTTCAACTCCGGCGTCTACTGAACCCATGAAGATGGAAGCGGACGATCTCGACATATCAGATATGAAGATGGACGAAATGACTGAAACTTCGAAAACGCATCAAAAGTAGTTCATACAAGGATATTGACATACTCAAAATGTTTTTTACAGATTGGAAGACCTGAAAAAGAGGCCTGAAATGATAGAAAAAATCATAGAGTTATCCATAAAAAACAAATTTCTTGTCATCCTGATGACCGTGTTTGTGATTGCGGCCGGCATCCATGCAATGTTGAAAACGCCCCTGGATGCCATACCGGATCTCTCTGATGTACAAGTGATCATTTTGACAGAGTATCCGGGCCAGGCCCCCCAGGTCGTGGAAGACCAGGTCACCTATCCCCTCACAACGGCCATGCTTTCAGTCCCATTCGCCAGAGTGGTTCGCGGCTATTCATTTTTTGGTATTTCGTTTGTTTATATCATTTTTGAAGACGGTACCGACCTGTATTGGGCCCGCAGCCGCGTTATGGAGTATCTGAACTATGTTTCCGGACGCCTTCCGCAAGGGGTAACCCCTTCCCTGGGGCCGGATGCTACCGGTGTGGGATGGGTTTACGAATACACACTGGAAAGTGATCGGCATGATCTGGCCCAGCTCCGCTCTATTCAGGATTGGTTTTTGCGCTATGAACTTGCCAGCGTTTCCGGAGTGGCCGAGGTCGCATCCATTGGTGGATATGTAAAGCAGTATCAGGTGGTTGTTGATCCCAACAAACTGATCGCATACAACATTCCCCTCCAAAAAGTCAAAATGGCCGTTCAGCGCAGTAATAATGATGTGGGCGGCAAACTGGTGGAGATGGGAGAAACCGAGTTTATGGTTCGAGGACTGGGCTATATCAAGAGCACTGATGACCTCAAGAACATTCCCCTCGGAGTCGACCAGCGGGGGACGCCCATCCTGCTGAGGAATATTGCCACCATCGATATCGGTCCGGAGCTCCGGAGAGGAATTGCGGACGATAACGGTACCGGCGAAACCGTGGGTGGTATTGTGGTGATGCGGTATGGTGAAAATGCCCTGGAAGTTATCAAAAATGTCAAAAAACGCCTGGAACAGCTCAAATCCGGACTGCCCGAAGGGGTTCATCTGAAAAGCGTCTATGACCGCTCAAGTCTTATTCTGCGTGCCGTGGACAATCTGAAACGGACCCTCATCGAAGAGAGTATTATTGTGGCATTGGTCTGTATTATTTTTCTGCTCCATTTTCGCAGTGCATTTGTGGGAATTTTTACTTTACCGGTCGCCGTACTCATCAGTTTTATCATCATGGAACGGCAGGGAATCAACGCTAACATTATGAGTCTGGGAGGAATTGCCATTGCCGTCGGTGCCATGGTGGACGCAGCCATCGTAATGATCGAAAACGCCCACAAGCACATCGAACACGATGACGGGAAAAAACCCCACTGGGATTTAATAGCAGACGCCGCCAAGGAGGTGGGACCGTCTCTGTTCTTTTCGCTGTTAATCATCGCTATTAGCTGTTTACCGGT
>Ga0315543_1001022_pt1 | contig 31778 bp, 28 predicted proteins | sample SalMarSW160210MG_2_FD_203098 | JGI IMG/M metagenome (GOLD analysis project Ga0315543, IMG submission 203098) | Salt marsh sediment microbial communities from the Plum Island Ecosystem LTER, Massachusetts, United States - Salt Marsh Sediment SW1601-210 ... | reverse complement strand
ATCTTAGAAATACACTGCCGCAACAAACCTCTAGATGAGTCTGTGGATTTTAAAGAATTAGCAGAAAGAACTCCTGGTTTTTCCGGAGCGGATTTGGCTAATATGGTTAACGAAGCAGCTATCCTGACAGCTAGAAATGGAAAAAAGAAAGTGAGTCAAAAAGAAATGTTGGCTTCTATAGATAAGGTGCTACTAGGACCAGAAAGAAAATCTCATGTTCTATCTAAAAAAGAGAAAAGAATTGCTGCTTTTCACGAAGCAGGCCATGCTTTAGTTTCTCATTTCCTCCCTCATACTGATCCGATCAGGAAAGTCTCTATTGTGGCTCGAGGCATTGCCGGTGGGTTCACCTTAAAGCTGCCAGAGGAAGAGAAACATATGTATTCTAAAGCCGAATTTTTAGATGAGCTTACTGTTCTTCTGGCTGGCTATGCCACAGAAAAAGAAACCTTTAAAGATATTACCACAGGCGCTGCTAACGATTTAGTTAGAGCAACAAAATTAGCTAGAGACTTGGTTACAGAATACGGGATGAGTGAACTGGGTCCTGTTGTTTTAGGAGAAAAACATAGACTAAAGTTTTTAAATTTACCAGGAGCAGAAGAAAGAAATTATAGCGAAGAAACTGCTACAAAAATAGATAAAGAGATTTCTAAATTAATAAATCAAGCCCAAGAAAAAGCAAAAGAAATCATCAAAAATTATAAAAATAAATTAAATCAATTAGCTGAAGTTCTGGTTAAAAAAGAAACTATTGAGAGAAAAGAATTTGAAAAGATAATGGAGAAAAAGAAGGAAAAATTGGGCATGTAGCTCAGTGGTTAGAGCGGTTGTCTTATAAACAACAGGTCCTTGGTTCAAATCCAAGCATGCCCACGCTGAATTAATAAAAAAATACCTTTAAAAAGGTATTTTAAATTTGAGCAAAAAGAATAGGCAGAAGGGAAATTGAAATAATATGTTCCCCTTCTGCCTGTTTTTATCTATTTACAATATCCATTTCTGCCTATCCAGATCGACAATTGGGACATAGACCAGCTCCTTTCCACCGTTTCTATCATTGCCTTCACCTCTGCTCCAGTTATTGCTTGAACCAGTAGTTGAGGCTGAACTCTGAGAACTCTAGCAGCGCGCTGTAAATCCCAATCCTCTGCCTTAGGAACTGTTTTAATATACCTGTAAATAATTTCACCTGCTTTTTGTAAAGTCATCCTTTACCTCCTTAATTTGCCGTGCCTTATGGCGTGGCGTATTGTGGAAAAATCAAACCTTCTCTTTAATAAACTCCCTTAGTACCACTTCCCCGTAATCTCTTCCTATCATATTAAGCCACCTGCACAGTTTAGCTTTTGCTTGGTTTTCCTCCCTTAGAGCTAAATCATAAGCAGCATTCGGAGAGGAGGCTACTCTTGCAATCGCCACTAGTTCAGGATATTGCAAACAGGGTTTAGCCATGAGTTTTAACTCCTCAAGCGTTCTTTTATCACTAGCCATCTTTACCCTCCTTAATGGAATATTTTTATGTAAATAACAAATTTTATTTTCTCAATCGTGCTATAATACCATATCCAAAATTTTTTGTCAATACATATTTCTCTTCAGAAAGCTATCAGTAAGTGCTAGAATCATACGGGCATCAACTTTTTGGAAGATGAGGAGAGAGATTTCTGTCCTCAAAAGAGGACAGTCTTCCTAGGCTAATGTCCGATCTAGCTTTCTAACTCTTCCAAAAAGGGAGGGGCTAGAACTTACTGACAGCTCCCTGAAGAAAAACTCTATTCTTCTCCTTTCTCAATTCCCTATCTTGTAAGGAACTGGGAAAGAAGGGGAGAGACAAAGGAAGAAATAATCCTTGCCTCTCCCTTTTTGCTAGGATTCTGTTTCTAGGCTCCCGGCAAGCCTTTAAAAAGTCCGATTATTTCATCTTCCACCTCCTTTCTCAACCCGGCACCCTGCGAACAAAGTGCTGAACTGGGAAAATAGGAGGAAGGAGAAAGAGCAATGAGTAAATTCTCTTCTCCCTCCTCATGAAAAGTTGTCTAAAGGTCAATCTTCTCGGCAGCCGCTTTTGCCTCAGTATAGCCAGTGAACATTTGAACTCCTTTGAAGCTTTTAAAGGGGTTCATGTCGTGGGCCACAACAAGGCGAAGCAAGTTCACTCCCCGACGGAATTGCTCAACTGGATCCCGCTCGTAAAGCAAGATCCCAGAGAACAAATCCGTGAGTTTGGGAAACTCTACCGAAAAGGTAAAGGAGGAGTCGATCCGAAAAGCCATGATATAGTTCACCAAGGCCTGTAACGGACAAAACTGTCCTATTTTCGGGAATCCCCGTTCCCGAAAATACCATTCTATTGTCCTCGCTTCTGGTGGACCTTCAAGCCACACCTGCATCGCGACGGACTCATGCTCTCCCCCAAAGTCCCAATTATTTAGCTGGGCTTGTCCGCTTCCTCCAACCTCTATACAAATCACATTAGGATCTGCAAGATCTTCAGAAGAGGCCTCACCACAAAGGACCTCCACCTTATCTTCTCGAGTTACCCTAAGAAGATAAGCGGCTCCACAAACATCCAATCCAAGTCCTCTTACTAATACACGCCTTTTCATCCTCAATCTCCTTTCCTTATTTTATTTTTAATTTGCTATCCAATCTCCTAAATCCAGAATTTTATTCTGAACTTGGGAGATTGGAGGAAGGAGAAGAAGTTAATGAGTATACTCACTTCTCCTTCCTCATAATTACCTTTATTTCATTTTAATCTTATCCCAGAGCTCCTTAATCTCTGGGATATCAATTGGACGAAACTCTGCCACAGGATTTACTCGCTCAAAATCCCCCCGGCAATACGAACTTTCTCGAAGCCATCCCGGGCAGTCAAAGTTCTTCAGAGTTGCCCGAAGCAACTTTTCGATGGACTCTGTGCTGATTCCATCGGTCTCCACATACTCCAGATTCGCTTTGTTAAACCACAGAAGATCATCAAATCCTCTGGGTGTGATTCTGACATGTGCACGTTCTATTACTATCTCGGGACCACTATAAATATCCTTCTTCACACTTATGTGTTTAAGCCGAGCCTCGCCTAGGTCAAGCTCTTTCACGGTTGAGAGTTGCCTTTCTATGACCCTGAAAATCTTCTTTATAATTTCCTCCCTGGAAAGAACAACTTTCTTAGGGGCTTTAACTGTCCCAATATCCTTTTCCTTCGCTTTCCTTTTCTGGATGAATTCAGTAACTGCCTCCAGATCTTTTGCTTCTTCTTCATTTTCCTTATCATAGAAAGTGAGGAACTTAAAAATCTTACTATAGAATTCATCCCCTAACAGTGATGATGAAGATTTCTTTGTCTCACAGTCTATACCTTCATCTTCAATCGTAATACGAAGCAAATCTAAAACAACAAGTCTGTAGAAGCCAGTAAGAAACGCGACTCTTTCATCTAGGTTTATCTTGACGCCAACTTCTTGCGCTAATTCTTCCACCACTTCCCTTCCTGTTATATTTCTTCCGTCTCCTCCTGTAAGAGAGGTCATTATCCACTCCATATCTTCCCGTTCCCATTCTCCTTGATCTCTAATATTACTTGTAAAATCTTCGTAAACTTCAAGGAAATCGAATACTCCAACCGAGATGGTTTTCCCAGATTCAATGTCAGTTAATCTCTTATACATACTCACGTATGAACTTACACGTAAGCCGAGGAGATTAAGAATCTTTTGGGGATCCGTCTCTCTGATAATCTGAATTCCCAGTTGCTCCGCTTTAGCAACCTTACTCTGACTGGCAGTCTTCTCACCAACGAGAAGTCTGTTAGTTTTCTTGCTAAGACCAACTATTTTATGCCCAGCGTCTTCGAGTGTTTTTTCTAAAACACTCCTTGAGACGTTAAACGTTCCCGTTACAGCTATTTTCATTTCATTCCTCCTACCCGCCTGCGGGCGAGATTCGCTTATTTTATTTTCAAATAACATCCAATCTCCTAAATCCAGAATTTTATTCTGAACTTGGGAGATTAGGGGAACTTAGATAAAATACATTTTGGGTTCCCCTATTTATCTGTATGAGCGCGAATTCCAGTGAGGTTGCTGAAAGCATTTGCAATTGGGAAACGTGGCCAGCAACTTTTCTACATGAGTCCAGAATTCTTTTACTAATCCTGCCCCATTTCCATTAGAGTACGCTATTGCCAATTCTGCTCCGTCTATCCACATCGGTACTATCCCCCTTTGAATTGCATCGAGCCCTTTCCATCCCATAACTGCCTTTTTATCTACTGAGAATTGAATTGGAATCCAATATTCAATGTAATGAACCCAGAAATCTACTTTGAATATCCGGTCTTCTGTACTGTCTGCATGAACCACTTCGGTCCCGTTCCGTCTTAACATTTCGACCACCCACTCTTCAGCCTTTAATCCAAACTTCATCTGTCTTGCCTCCCTTTCTTTTATTCTCCTTTCCAACTAACAAGGAGTGTACCGCCTATCAATCTATTTAAGGCTGATAGGCGGCCGCACTCATTATCAGTAGTTTTAGGAAACTGCACCAAGGTTTAGTTTTATTCCTACTCTCTCCTCTTGTTTTAAGAGAATAGGACCAAACCTCGATCTCGTTATCAAACCTAACTACTTTTGTATAAATTTCTTTCGTAATTTTCTAATGTGTACATTCTCTGTTTTAGAACCAGAGAGAAAGATGTAGATGAGATTTTTGGAAATAAGACATAAGGACTAAATGACTTACTTGATTCCTTGTCTTATTTTCACCCGAGCCCGACTCGGGATTTGGGTACTTTTTCCTCTACATCTCACTCTCAAGTTACTCCCCAAAAAAAGCGGCTAGGAGAAAGATCCCCTAACCGCTTTTGACAGTTAGAATAATTATCTAAAAATTAGATAATTGATACTCTCTCCTCAAAGAGTAATTTTATTTTTATATGATTATCAATGAACTTTTTGTTATTTTATTTTGACCCTGCATTATACGCCTATGGAAAAAATTTGTCAAGGGTTTTAGCCCCTCTTTCTTTTTCGGTATTTGCAATGTTTTTAACGGACAATTTCTATCTCTATTTTTTATCATAAGAGTATACCATATCTAAATTTTTTTGTCAAGCCTTGACCAGAACTAATATCTAAATTATACTGAAAAGAGCGGGCAGCTAGCTCAGTTGGTTAGAGCGCCCCGCCCCTTCAAACGGGCGTATAGCTCAGTTGGTTAGAGCGCTTCAGTGACATTGAAGAGGTCTCCCGTTCGAGTCGGGATACGCCCACGAAAAGAAAGGGCGGGGAAGTTCATAGGTTCGAATCCTGTGCTGCTCACCATGCCTAAATACAATTTTTCTACTCAAAAACAAAATCAAGGCCTGCGCCTTGATAAATTTTTAACTCAGGAGATTGAGGATCTTTCTCGAGCATTTATTCAAAAATTAATTAAAGACAAAAAGGTCGTGGTCAATAGTAAATCAGCTAAGTGCAGTTATAAATTAAGAATTGGCGACCAAATTGAAATAGAATACAAAAAAGAGCAGGGCAAACTCAAGCTCAATCCTAAAATAAAACTCAACATTATTTATGAAAATAAAGATGTGATTGTCATAAATAAGCCGGCTGGGTTAGTTGTCCACCCAGCTAACTACGAAATAACTGACACTCTAGTAAATGGGTTATTGAGTTATTATCCTAAAATCAGAAGTGTGGGAGAGGATAAATTAAGGCCAGGCATTGTTCACCGTTTAGACAAAGATACGTCAGGAACATTAGTCATTGCTAAAAACAATAAAGCATTTCAATATATTAAAAGTCAATTTAAAAATAGAAAAGTACAAAAGACTTATATAGCTTTAGTTCACGGAAAAGTCACGCCTAAAATTGCCCAAATAGAAAAGCCAATCGCCCGAAATAAATTCAACCCTCTCAAGATGACCGTTCTTAAAACTCAAATCTCAAACTCTAGCTTGAAATACGCTTTGACAAAATATAAAGTACTGCAATATATTAATAATTACAGTTTATTAGAAGTCTATCCTAAAACTGGACGAATGCATCAAATTAGAGTACACTTAAGTTCTATTGGACATCCAGTAGTAGGAGACGAGAAATATAGTTCAAAGTTCAAAGTCCCCGAGAGACGAATCTACGGGGCAGGTAAAAGTTCAAAGTTGAGATTAGACCGACAGTTTTTACATGCAAGCAAACTAAATATCAAATTACCTGATGGAACTCATGCTGAGTTTGAAGCAAAACTCCCTAAAGATCTACAGAATTTTTTAAACAAGTTAACAATCAACAATCAACAATTAACAATCACTCACTATGCCAGAAACTCAAACTAAAATTATAGATGACCCTAAAAAAAATCTGCCTAGCAACAGGCAAGACCTGCCTGAAATCAGACCGGGCTACACTATTCGAGTGCATCAAAGAATAGAAGAAAAGGGTAAAGAAAGAATTCAGATTTTTGAAGGAGTAGTTATTGCTAAAAAACATGGGAAAGGTATATCAGGTACTATTACTGTTAGAAAAGTCGCTTCAGGCGTTGGCGTTGAGAGAATCTTTCCTATTCATTCGCCAAATATTACTAAAATTGAGGTGATCAAAAAAGGTAAGGTAAGAAGGGCAAAATTATATTACTTGAGAAAAATTCAAGGCAAAAAAGCGAAACTAAGAAAAGAGGAATATATTACAGCTGTAATGCCGGAAGAAAAACTTAAAGAAACTAGACTTGAAACAGGAAAAGAAGATATTTCTGTACAAGAAAAGAAAAATGAGAAAAAAGAAGAAGCAAAGGGAAATAAATCTGGAGAAGAAAAGAAAGTTGTCTCTGCTAAAAAGCCAGAGAGTGAGAAGGAAGATAAGTCAGATTAAAATAAATATATATCCTACAAACAAAAACAGCCTCTGGGATAAGGCTGTTTTTTAGTTCTGTTATTTTGAAAAAGAATTAATTTTCTCTTTTTTTATAATCTGGTCGCCGAGCCCCGCATCAGAACAAGTTCGGTGCAGGATAAACTCCGCGAGGTGACCTTGACTTTTTCTCACTGGTGCCGGCGGTCGGACTCGAACCGACATGCCAATACTATTGGCAAGAGATTTTAAGTCTCTCGTGTCTACCAATTCCACCACGCCGGCATTCCTATAACTTTTAACTTTTCATTTTTAATTTTACACTATCTCGAGGCCTGGACCGGATTTGCACCGGTGTAAACGGTTTTGCAGACCGATGCCTAACTACTCGGCCACCAGGCCTTACTTTATAACCATACTTTTTGAGCGGGCGAGCAGAATCGAACTGCCGTCTCAGCCTTGGCAAGGCCGTATAATAAACCACTATACGACGCCCGCGTGCCGAGAGGCAGACTTGCACTGCCGACACAAGGATTTTCAGTCCTTTGCTCTACTACCTGAGCTATCTCGGCTGGTGGGTGCTGTAGGACTCGGACCTACGACCTCTTGGATGTAAACCAAACGCTCTAACCAACTGAGCTAAGCACCCTTAAAGTGCCGAGAGTGGGATTTGAACCCACACGTCCCAAAGGGACACAGCCCCTCAAGCTGTTGCGTATACCAAATTCCGCCATCTCGGCAAAACAATTAGTAATATTAAGATATTACAAATCAAAGTCTAACATATTCATAATCTTGCGTCAATTTCAAAACTACCTGTTAATCTTGACATAAATTCTTAGACATGTTATGATACGCGGTTACAAAAATCAGGCTAATTCAAGCCTGTTTTTAATTATCAATTATCAAATGAAGCGTAAAATATCACTTATCCTTTGTTTAATATTTATCTTTGAATTTGGGTTTCCCCAAGCTAGTTTTAGTATGGTCCAAAAACCAACTAACACCTCTTCTTATCTAGTATTTAAGATCAATAAAGCCAAATCAGATTTAGATTATTTAAATAACAAATTTTACATTACTGATAGCTCTTCAGGGATCAAAACTATTTCTCAGCCAGTGAGGGAAAAATTAGTCAAAAAACCAGCAAGTAAAATATCCAAGTCTTATAAGAACAAGGGAAGTTATTACAATAATTCCAGTTATAGAGCAAACAAATCTTTTTATGTTACTGTCACTGCTTATTCTTCAACTCCTGATCAGTGTTCGGGCAATCCTTTTGTTACAGCTTCAGGTACCCGAGTCCATCCAGGTACTCTGGCCTGTAACTTTCTCCCATTTGGGACAAAAGTAAGATTTCCTGAATATTCAAAGAGAATATTTATTGTAGAGGACAGGATGGGTTATTCCAGAAGAGCAGATATTTGGTTTACTTCAAGATCCGAGGCTCTAAAATTTGGTAAAAGAGGACTAAAAATGGAAATACTGTAGAAATTGAGAAATTAGAGGTTGAATATTTAATATTCAATATCAGATATTTGGATATTTAATTTTGAACTTGCTATATTCCTAGATCTATTTGCTTATCTTTATTCTCAGTGTTAATATCTTTAACCTCATTCTTTTTAATTTTTCCCAGCACTTTGGGAATTTTTTTAAAATCGTTTATAATCATTCCCCTTAGCTCATTTCTATACAAAGCAGCTGCTGGATGAAAAACTGGAAAATAAACCTGGTTATTTTTGCGATAAGCCTTACCGTGATCTTGAGAAATTTTTAATCCAGGTAAAAAATAATTCATACTATACCTACCCAAGGTAACAATTAATTTTGGCTTTATAGTTTCAATCTGTGCTTCAAGAAAATGAGTACAAGCTTCTATCTCTTCGGGTAGGGGATCGCGATTTCCTGGCGGTCTACATTTGACCACATTACCAATGAAAACTTCTTCACGTTTCAATCCGATTTCATCAAGTAACTCGTCTAAAAACTTGCCAGCCTGCCCACAAAAAGGCTTACCTTGTAAATCTTCTTCACGGCCCGGTGCTTCTCCTACAAAAAATATCTCCGCATCACTTGGCCCTTCGCCAGGAACAACATTGGTTCTTGTTTTGTATAAAGAACACTCTTTACATTGAGCTACTTCCTCGGCAATTTCTTCTAGACTCATATCACTTATTAATTATTAATTATAATTATCATTCTATCGCCTTTTCTAGAATTTTCTTCTTTCACGGAAACTTTTATCTCGTGAGTTTATATTATGGTCACCTGAAGCTCTCTCACAAGAAAGGTTAATTCTTCCATACTGATCAATATCCGCAACCACCACTGGGATTACATCTCCTATTTTGACTACATCTTCGACACGTTCTATTCTCCGGTCAGAAAGTTGAGAAATGTGAACCAGTCCTTCTTTGCCTGGTAGAACCTCTACAAAAGCACCAAAATTAGTAATTCTTGTCACTTTGCCTTGAAAAATTTCTCCTGGTTTAACTTCCCGAGTTAAATCTTGAATCCATTTTTTCGCTTTCTCGACCTGCTTTTCGTCTTGAGATGAAATAAAAACCCGACCATCTTCTTTGATATCAATCTCTGCTCCGGTCTCATCAATAATCTCATTAATTATTTTTCCTCCTGGACCAATAACTTCTCCGATTTTATCTTGGGCAATCTTTACTTGGAGTATTTTAGGAGCATAAGGAGACACCTTTGCTCTGGGAGTAGAAATAGCTTTCTCCATTTTTTCTAAAATTTCCTCTCTTACTCTTTTCCCTTTCTCTAAAGCTTCCTTAACAATCTCTAAATTTATTCCGTGTACTTTAACATCCATTTGTAGAATAGTAATTCCCTTTTTTGTTCCTGCTACCTTGAAATCCATATCTCCATCGTGATCTTCAAGTCCGGCGATATCAGTTAAAAGTTTATAATTTTTATCATTTTCTGCTATCAACCCAATACTAATCCCAGCCACAGGTCTTTTTATCGGAACACCCGCATCCATAAGAGCTAAAGAAGAACCGCAAGCAGCAGCCATTGAAGTTGAACCATTAGAAGAAAGAATCTCTGAAACGATTAAAATAGTGTAAGGAAATTCATCTTCAGAAGGAATAACTGGAGCTAAAGCCCGCTCAGCTAAAGCTCCGTGACCAATCTCCCTTCTAGATGACCAACGTAAGGGGCTTACTTCCCCTGAACAAAAAGGAGGGAAGTTATAATAATGGATAAAACGTTTTTCGCCCTCGACTTCCATAGAATCAAGAAGTTGAGCTTTACCTGGAGAACCTAAAGTGACTATAGTTAAAGCTTGGGTTTCTCCTCTAGAGAATAAAGCTGAACCATGCGTTCTAGGTAAAAGCCCAACTCTGATGGATATGGACCTAACCTCATCTAACTTTCTTCCATCAACTCGCTTTTCTTCTCTTAAAACAGCTTCTCTCATCCGCTTCCCAACAATCTGGTCAAATGCTCTCTCTACATCACCTGCTGAGACATCTAATTCTTTTGCTAATTGTTCACTTACTTCATTCTTCAACTCTCTCAATTCTTCTGCCCTATTTCTCTTTGGTCTTACAAACAAGGTTTCGCCTAATTTATCTTTTACATGTTTTTCGACTTTTTCAACTACTCTACTCTCAACTTCTTCTTCTAAAATTACCTCCTTTGATTTCTCTGGCTTTATCAAATTTTGTAATTCTTTTTCAAAGTTAACGATCTTTTCAACATATTCTAACCCAAATTCCAAAGCTGAGATAACTAATTCCTCACGCACTTCCTTTGCTCCGCCTTCTAACATAACAATCTTTTCCCCGTTTCCGGCTATAACCAAATCTAGATCTCCTTCCTCTCTTTCTTTATACGAGGGATTGATAATGAAATCTTTACCGATTTTACCTACTCTCACCGCTGCAATAGGACCATCAAAAGGAATATCTGAAATTGAAAGAGCCAGAGATGAAGCAATAATGGAAATAATATCCGGATCGTTCTCTCCGTCTACTGACAAGACTGTGGGAATTATCTGAATATCATTTCTGATCCTTTCGTCAAAAAAAGGCCTAATTGACCTATCAATAAGCCTTGAGGTTAAAATTGCTTCATCGGTTGGTCTTCCCTCTCTTTTCACCCAACGTGAACCCTTAATTTTCCCGGCCGCGTAGAATTTTTCTTCATAGTCCACCAAAAGTGGCAAATAATCAATCTCTCCCCTTACTTCCTTAGACATTACTGCCGTAGCTAGAACAACTGTGTCCTCTAAACGAACCACCACAGAGCCATTAGCTTGGGGAGCTAATCCATCTAGCTCTAGACTTAATCTTTTCCCATCAATCTCTAGTTCTTTTTTGATTTTAGTCAGTCTCTCCTTACTTCTTAAAACAGAATTAGCATCTTGCTTAGATTTCTCCATAGAAAATCTTCCTTATGTGCAGTTGATCTACAGGCTTTAGAATACTACTGATTTCATACCATAAATAGAAAATATCAGTGGTAATCTATTTGTCTATAGACCAACCGCTTAGAAATTATAAATATATTTTTAGCTTTTACCTTGCCCCGTAGATTCGTCTCTCGGGGACTTTTAACTTTGAACTTTGAGCTTTGAGCTTTACCACCACTCGCCGATTTGGTTCTTCTCCTAAGCTCTCTGTACAAATATCTTTAAATTTGCTCAATTCGGTATGGACAATTCTTCTTTCAAAGCCAGTCATTGGTTTTAAAACCACGAAATGCTTAGATGCTCTCACTCTAGAAGCTGCATCCTGAGCTAATTCTCTTAAAAAATCTTCCTTTCTTTTTTTGTAATTATCTATATCTATTACAAAAGGAACAACTTTGCCTATTTTCTTTCTAACTTGAAGCCTAACTAGATGTTCTAAGGATTTTAGAGTAAAACCGTCTCTACCAATTAAAAGAGACGGTTCGTCTATATTTACATTAATTCTTAAAATATCCTGCTTATCTTTTATTTCTGAGAGTAATTTGGTATTTTGAGAGGTATTTTGTGGTAAATCCTGAGATAAAATTTCGCTCTCGGTCTTACTCTCATAACCTATCTTAGAGAGCAAATCTTCAATTGTCTCCTTAATTAAATTAACTACTTTATCAGACATCAGAGTAATTTAGGTAAATAATATATTTCTTTTCTGTTATCTGCTTGTCCCGTAGAGTCCGAAGGACTATTTGGGGTTTTCCGTTATCTGTTTTCTGTTTTCTTTACCCTTCATCATAACACGCTGCTGGATGATTGTAAAGAGGGTAGTCACTGCCCAGTATAAAGCAAGACCAGCTGGAAATGCCCAAGCAAACCAGACAGTTATTAAGGGCATAAAATAAGTCATCTGGGTGTTCATCATTTTAGACATATCAGCTTGTTTCCCTCCTTGGGCCATTTTCGATTTTGAAGGAAGCATCATTTTAGACTGGATAAACTGCAGTCCTCCAGCTATTAAAGCCAAAACAAAATTATGTGTTTTAGATAAGTCAATTAAGCCTAGAAAATAAGGATTGATTGTCTCTGGGTGATGGATAAAAGGATATAAAGCTTCTAAATTATTCCCTAGCCCACTGATAAATACTCTGTATAAAGCGATAAGAATGGGTAATTGGATTAAGAGTGGCAGGCAAGAGCCCATTGGACTAATCCTCTTATCTTTATACAACTGCATCAATGCCTGAGATTGTTTAACCCTGTCTTGTTTGTATTTTTCCTTAATCTTATTCATCTCAGGTTGTAATTCCTGCATATCTTTTTGGGATCTAATAGACTTGCGAGACAAAGGTAAGAGTAAAACTCGAATGATTAAAGTTAAAACAATTATCGCTACCCCAATATCATGTCCTGGAATAATATTATAGAAAAAAACAAGAATATTAAGTAAAGGTTGGTATAGAATTAAATTGAAGAGAGTGATAAGTGTATCCATAAATTATTTAAGTTTAAAACGCAAAATGCAAAACTAAAAGTTAGAAATAAATATTAAATATTAGATATTGAATATTAGGAAATTGCTGATTGCTAATTGTTGATTGTTTGAAAATTGAAAATTGGGATTTGATTGTAAATTGAAAATTGTAAATTAGAAAGTTTTAAGCTTTACGTTGTGGTTTTGAGATTTGAGATTTGAGATTTGAGATTTTTAAATCTGGCACTGGATCATCTCCACCCTGGCTTCCTGGATTACATCTCAACACCCTTTTAAAACCTAGCCATGAACCTCTAAATACTCCGTACTTTTCTATTGATTGGTAAGTATATTCTGAACAAGTAGGGTTAAATTTACAATAACCTAAAGGAAATAATTTAGATATTATTCCATGGTCAGGAGACAGAGTGCGCTGATATAAACGAATTGCGGATAAGATAAGGAAACGGAACATAATTGATAATGGATAAATAGTTTTATGGTTCTATAATTTTATGGCTATTAAACTATTAAGCTATAGAGCTATCTAGCCATTACTTGTCAACAATTTAACTCTTCTAAAAATTCCTTCTAAATCTTTTTTCAGCTCCTGATAACTTACATCTAGAGCCCTTTCCTTAGCAATTATTATTACATCGAGTCCTGGCTTGATTTTATTTTCTTTCAAAAATAATCTTACTATCTCTCTCATTCTTCGTTTTACTTTGTTACGCCTGACTATACTTTTGATTAATTTTTTACCAGTAACAAATCCAAACCTAGAAACTGAGAATTTATTTTCTAACATTCTAACTGTACAATATCGACCCCCAAAAAACTCACCATTTTTAAATACTTTCTCAAATTCCTTTTTATTTTTCAGTCTATTCTTTCTAGGAACCATAAGATTTATACTCCTAATCTTTCTCTATTCTTAGCTCTTCGTCTTTTCAAGACCCTCTGTCCCCCTTTTGTTTTCATCCTAGCTCTGAATCCATGCGTTCTCTTTCTTTTTCTTTTTTTGGGTTGATAAGTGCGTTTAGGCATAATATTCTTTTCAGTAAAAATAATTTTAATTTAATCTTTTTTTATGATAGCAATAATCCAGAAGAGTGTCAAAAAATAGGCTTGACTTTTTTCTTCTTAAGATTTAAAATACAACAACATTCAAAGAAAAGTTTAAAAAGAAAATTGTGCCTGAAAATGAATAAGGGGGGTGAAAGAAATGGAAGATATCGATGTAAAAAAGGAGGTAAGCGAAGAACTCAATTCTTTAAGGAAAATGAAAGATAATGAATTGATTAGAACTGCCCGGTCATTAAGAAGAATCTACAGAAGAATCAGGAAAATAATGGCCAAAAAGATTAGTAACCCTTTAGTAAAAAGTATGTTAAAGATTGCCGAGAAATGGTTTCGTTTCTGGGCTAAACGACTTGCACATAAGGCAAGAGAACTAAGATCGAGAAAGAGTAGAATAGATCAAGCTGCAGCAGAATTTAAAAAAGGGAAACCTGAACTTGCTAAAAAATTATAGAAGAGAGATTTAAGGCTATACCGGCACTCTCTTTACCTACAGATGATATGGGTCTATCAGGAGTTTGCATCCCAAGGAATTACATCATTGAAAAATACACTCGGCTTCTTAAAGGTTTGGGAAAGATGTGAAAATAATTAAACCACCCAGAGAATCTTAACGATGATTCTCGGGTGGTCCTTTTTTTATTAAGGAAAATCTTTACGTAGTAATTGGCCTTGTTTGAAGAATATAAATCTTATTTTTGCTTTTAGTTTGTTATTTTACATTTTGTATATTTTATATATCCTAAAATACAAATAATTTCTAAAGATTAGTAAACTTGCTTAGAATATCTTTTTATGTTAAGATTTTCATAGTGAAAGTTTTCTACATTTCCTCCACAGTTTATGAACATTTTCCTTGTATTTTGAGGGTTTTATAAAGATTTTTTCTGTGCTATATTTAAAATAGATTACATAGTTCCTCTTTATAAAAACCATGCCTCTTCTAAAGGACAAAAAACAAATCTGGGATACAGTTTTAGGAGAACTAGAAGTGTCAATGTCTAAAGCTAATTTTATCACTTGGTTCTCTAATACTAAAGTCTCTTTTATCAAAGACGGTCTAGTAGAAATTTTAGTGCCCAATGCTTTTGCTAGAGAATGGCTCTCTAATAAATACCATAAATTAATATGTCGGACTTTAAGGAAATCAATGTCTGATTTAAAACAGGTCCAATACAGAGTAGAAATTAAGAAATTCACCCCCGAGATCGACACTGAAATTAAAAAACCACAACCAAAAATAACAGAAATAAAAGAACAGGAGATAGAAATACAAGATGGTCTGAGTCCTCGTTACACATTTGAGACATTCGTTGTTGGTTCATCTAATGAATTAGCTCATGCAGCTTCTATAACGGTAGCTAGAAAACCAGGTAAAGTTTATAATCCTCTATTTATTTACGGGGGAGTAGGTTTAGGCAAAACTCACCTTATGCAAGCTATTGCTAATGAGATATTTAAAAAATACTCAAAAAAGAAACTTAAATATGTCACTTCAGAAAAATTTACTAATGAATTCATCTATTCCATAAGTACAGGAAAAACAGAAGATTTTAAAAGAAAATATAGAGAGAATGATGTTTTGTTAATTGATGATATTCAGTTTTTATCTGGTAAAGAAGGAACTCAGGAGGAATTTTTCCATACTTTCAATACTCTTTACCAGAAAGACAAGCAAATTATTGTTTCCTCTGATAAACAACCAAAAGCTATCCCTAAACTTGAAGAAAGATTAGTTTCTCGTTTTGAGTGGGGGATGATTGCTGATATAGGGCTTCCTGATTTTGAAACAAGACTGGCTATACTAAGAGCAAAAAGGAAAGAAAGAAATTATCAAATCCCTGATGAAGCTTTAAGATATATTGCTCAAAATATTCAACATAATATTAGGGAAATGGAAGGGGCCTTAAATAGAATTATTGCCTTTGCCCAACTTAAGAACGTTGAGCCTACGGTTGAACTTGCCCAGTCTATCTTAGCTAATATTATTAAGAATCCGAAAAGAAAAAGATTAACTACTAAAGAAATTGTCAATGAGGTATCTGGTTTTTATGATTTAGACAAAAAAGATCTTACAGGAAAAAGTAGAAGAAAAGAATATGTTAGACCTAGACAAATTGCCATGTTTTTAATGAGAGAAGAGATTAATGTTTCTTATCCCAGTATTGGTGATGAAATAGGCGGACGCGATCATACAACAGCTATGCATGCTGTAGGAAAAATTATTAAAGAAATAAAGGAAAATGAATCTTTAGAACAAGAAATTAATTTAATTAAAGAGAGACTATACACACCATAGAAAATTTAAAACTGAAAATTAAAAATGAAAAATGTTGATAAGTAGTATTATAAACTGTAGATATTTTAAGATTTGGTGTAGATAAATAGAAATAAAAATTGGTAAACTAAAATACAAAATGAACAATAGGAATTATTCTCCACATTTTATTCCCCTAATCTCGCTTTCCATACACATCTTTCAAAATCCCTTTCCTGTTTAGTTATAGCTTTTATTGTACTTATACCCAAATAAACTTTTCATTATTCATATTATTAACTTAATTATTTAATAAAATAAGAATAGTTTATGAAATTATCCTGCACCCAAGAGAAATTAAATCAGGGGTTATCCAAAGTGAGTCATGTGGTAAAAAAAGATGCAACCTTGCCAATTTTAAGTAATATTTTATTTGAAACTAAAGAGGGGAGACTTAAACTTTCGGCAACCGATTTAGAAATAGGAGTGAGATGTAATATTTTGGGCAAGATAGAAAAAGAAGGTACTTTAACTTTACCAGCAGATATTATAACCTCATATGTAAACTCTCTGCCAGAAAGTAGGGTAAATTTAGAAACTACAGATCAAATCTTACATTTAAAATGTGAGAGTTTTGAAGCAAATATTAAAGGTCTTCCAAGTAAAGAATTCCCTATTATTCCGGAGGTGAAAACTGAACCCTTAACTAAAATCCCAACAGATTTGTTTATCCCTTCGCTTAACCAGATTATTTTTGCTGCCGCTCAAGAAGAGTCTAGGCCAGAGATTTCTGGAGTAAGTTTTAATTTTAAGAAAAATCTCTTAGTTTTAGCGGCTACTGACAGTTATAGATTAGCCGAGAAAAGAGTGAAACTTGAAAGTGAAGTTAAGGGGGGAAAGTCTATTATTATTCCAATTAGAACTGCTCAAGAGTTAGTTAGAATTTTAAGTGAAGAGGTGGGAGATGTTTTAGTAAGTGTTTCTGAAAACCAAATTCTATTTCATTTTAATGAAGTAGACATGACCTCGCGGCTTATTGAAGGGCAGTATCCTAAATATCAAGAGATTATTCCTCATGAATTCAAAACAAGAGTTGTTCTTGACACAAATCTTTTTTTAGATACTATAAAGACAGTTAGTTTATTCTCTAGAGAAGCAGCTTCAGATATAAAAATGGAGCTAGATCCTTCTAAAGAAGAAATTACAATTTCAGCTGAGACTTCTCAGGTGGGTAAGAGTGAATCTAAAATAAAAACAAAGATTGAAGGCGAGAAAAATAGTATTAATTTTAACTATAGATACGTTTTGGAAGGTCTTTCTGTTATAACTTCTCCTCAAGTGATTTTTGAAATGACTACGGATTCTGCTCCGGCAGTATTAAAACCAGCTGATTCAAAAGATTATATCTATATTGTGATGCCGATTAAACAGTAATTAGATATCAGATAATAGATAACAGTAATGAACCTATGAGCTTATGGTTTAGGGGTCAAAAGTTCAAAATAATTTTAATATTATTCGCTCTCTGGGGAGGGATTTTTTATTTTTGGGGAGAAGTGGAAGCAGCTGAGCCAGGAGACATAGTAATTAATGAAGTTGCTCCTTGGGAAAGCTCTAGTCAAGACTGGGTTGAGTTTTACGCTACGACAGACATAATAATAGATAAATGGGTAGTAAAAGAACGGGATGCTATCATTAAGATTTTTCCTAATACATTAAGTCTTTCTCAGGGAGATTATATTATTTTACATATCAATCAGTCAGGAGAGAATGAGAGTAATGAAAGTGGTAAAGGTGAGAACAATTGTTGGGATTTTTATTCTCAAGATGAAGGTGTCGTGGGGACGGATAATGTCATTACACTGGAGGACGCTGACGGAATGATAATTGATGCTTTATGCTGGGTAAAAATTGATGAAACGTGGACTAAAGGCCAAAAAATGGCATTCGAAAATGTTATTGAAGCTGAAGAGTGGGTAGGGACTATTGATACTAATAAAGATCAGCAGCAATCAGAAAGTTTTGATGCTACTCAAGGCCAAAAAAAGAATATATCAATAGGTCGAGATAAACTTTCCTCAGATCATAATAATGAAAATGATTGGGATTTATTTACTATCCAGACTCCAGGCAAAGTTAATAATCAATTACCAGAAATTGTTTCTTTAGAAGTTGATCCTTCCTCTGTTTTGGCTGATGGAGAAAGTGAAATTTTTATTACTACAGAAGTTTCTGATCCTGACGGATTAGAAGACATTGAATCAGTAAAAGTTGATTTGTCACAAATAAGCGGAAGTTCTTCTCAAAAAATGGATGATAATGGTGACGGAATATATGATTTCAGCATTATAGTTTCGGAGGCCGTTAGTCCGGGAAGTTATACTTTAGATGTTGTTGTGAGAGATAAAAATGGTGATATAGATGGTGACACAATTGAGATAGAAGTCATAACTTCTAATCAACCACCAGAGGCTGAAATAATCGCTGATAAAACAAATGTAAGTGTCGGCGAGACTATTAATTTTGATGCCTCAGATTCATCTGACCCAGATGAAGATATACTTAGTTATACATGGGATTTTGGAGATGAAGAAGGAAGTGAAGAAATGAACCCTACTCATACTTACTCTTCTCCAGGAACTTATACGGTAAGTCTGACAGTTAGTGATGGAGAGCTTTCTAATACTGACACACTAATAATTACTGTAAATGAGCCTGTTTACTCTGATGATATAAGGATTAATGAATTTTTGCCTAATCCCGAAGGTTCAGATACAGAGAATGAATGGATAGAACTTTATAATAACAGTTCCAGCGAGGTGGATATATCTGGTTGGATAATAGATGATGAGGAGGGGGGTTCAACCCCGCATACTTTTCCTCAGGGAACTAAAATTACAGCTCAAGGGTATTTAGTGATTTATCGTTCAGAAAGTAATATTGCTCTAAATAATAATGGCGATGAGGTGCGACTTTTTCATCCTGATGGGAATTTAGTAGACCAGGTCAGTTTTAGTGAATCAGTTAAAGAGGATTTCTCATACAATCAGACATTAAGTGATATTTGGGCTTGGAGCGAGGAATTAACACCTGGAGAGAAAAATGAAGTTGTTTCATCAGATAACGCAGAAGAAGATGAGGAGGAGAGTGAAGGCGAAGACGAGAATGAAGAAAATAATGAGGAGCAAATAGAGGTTATAGATATTAAAACTGCTAGATCAGAAGAAAAAGGAAGTGCGGTTAAGGTGGGAGGAATAATTACAGTCATTCCTGGCGTACTCTCAAATAAATACTTCTATATTCAAGACAAAAGTAGTGGCATCCAAATTTACTCCTACGAAGAAGATTTCCCAGAACTTAAATTGGGTGATAAAGTAGAAGTACAAGGTGAAATCTCTTTTAGTGAGGCGAAAATTAAAATTAGTTCTGGAGAAGATATTAATATTTTATCCTCAGGTGATATTATTTCTTCTAAATTGGTTGAAACTGGTAAAATTGATGAATCTTTAGAAGGCATGTTGGTTACTGTTTCTGGTCAAGTGGCAAAAACTTCTGGCTCTACTTTTTATTTAGATGACGGGTCAGGTGAAGTTAAAGTTTATATTATAAAATCAACTGAAATTAAAAAGCCAGAAATGGGCAAAGGTGATTGGTTTACTATAACAGGTATTGTCTCTGAGACTTCTTCTGGATATAGGATTTTACCGAGATACCAAGACGATGTAAGGGAGGGAACGGCTGAAGGAGTAAGTATGCTGCCAGCTACAGGAGCAAGTCTTGATAATATATTGTGGATAAGTGTTGTGTTAGTCTTTTTAATAGTGTGGTATAATAAAGTAAGTTCAAAGTTAAAAGTTAAAAGTTCAAAGTTTAAGATAAAATCATATTATGAAATGTCCAAATTGTAAAAAAAATATAAAAAAAGACGCAAAATTTTGTCCTTATTGCGGAGCGAAAGTTGAGAAACTCCGAAAATTGAGCAGAAAAAAGGATGAAAAGGGAGCTGTGGATATAAAGATAACAAAGGAGGAGACGATTAAACCTAAAACCAGGTTGTCTAAAACCGTACCTAAAGTTGATCTCGCCTCAGGGATAGAAAGACGAAAACGGCTAATTAAAATAGTCATGGTATGTTTAGTAGTGTTTATTATTGCTGCTGCTGGATTTCTTTATTTGAAGATAGGAAAGATAAAGTTGATTTCTGTTTCCCCCCAGACTATTATGCCTGGAGATATAGGGACTTATTTTGAGTTGAGTCTTGTCTCTTCAAAAGGGCAAGCAGCAGACTTAGATACGATCTTAAAGAAATTCGAAGAAGATAAGGCAAAAGAGGTTTGGCAGAATGTCTTACAAAAACAATTTTTCGGCCTGAATTTCTATGAAGATGTTAAACCCTGGTTGGGTAATACAATTGCTTTTGGAGGAAATTTAGAGTATGAAAATATCGTCTCACAAAATAATATAAGTAAAAGTGGCCTTATTATTTTAGTTGAATATAAAAAGAAGAGCCTTTGTAAAAAGAGGTTAGGTAAGCTAGAACAGAGTGCTAGAGACCAAGGAGGAAGTGTGGAAAAGATGGAATATAAGAAATTCTCTGTTACTCAAATTATTGACAAAGATAATAACAAAATAATTTATACATTCGTAGACAGTTTTTTGGTCTTGGCTAATAACGAGGAAGGATTGAAGCTGGTGATTGATACAGAGGAAGGGGCAGTAAGTTCTCTAGCAAAAAATGAGAATTTTATTCAGGCTAAAACTAGATTAGTTAAATCTCCAATAGCTTTGTTCTATACTAAATTAGGCAAAGGAAGCCAAGCAGAATCAATTAAAAACTTATGTTTAGGGGTAAGTGTAGACCAACAAGGATTTAAAATCTCTGGTTATATTTCAGGAAGCTCTGAAAAATTCTCTAATATCCCTAGCTTTAGTCCAGAATTAGTTAATGTCATGCCAAATAATGTAGTTGTTTTTGGAGAAGGGCTTAATTTAACAAATCTGATTAATGGCATTTGGAAAGCTAGATCTGGGGAAGAGAAAATGGGAGAGAGCAAGAAAAGTGTTAATCAATTCTTAGGTATGGATTTAGACATTGATATCTTGAGTTGGATGGACCAAGAATATGGGATTACTCTAGCCCAAAAAGACTCCTCCCCCCTTATCAGTCTAGTTTTAAAGATTAAAGATAAAAATAAAGTTTCTCAAATTGTGGAAAAATTAGAAAGTAGTTTAGTCAAATATGTTATCGGCCAAATTATTCCCCAAGAAAGTATAAGCCAAATTGGACCAGACATATTTTCTAGTTTCCTCAAATTCAAAGAAGAGAATAAAATAAGATATTTGGAAATGGGCCCCATTTCCGTTGCTTACAAAGTAACAGACAATGAATTCATTATCAGCTCTTCTAAAAAGACTATTCAGGATATTTCGAATTTAATGGCTGATAAAGGTACGCCTCTTTCAGAAAATGAGTTATACAAGGAAGTGTTTGGCAAAATAGAAACTCAAAATATTTGTGGTCTGGTTTATTTAAGTATGAATGATTTAGTTTCTCTACTTTCAGGATTTTTAGGGAAGAATATTCAGAATTTTGATGTTATCCAAGAGTACTTGTCACCTTTAAAGGCAGCTGGATTTGTAGGAAAACCACAAGTAGATGGAGTGAAGATAGATGGGTATTTGTTGGTGAAATAAAATATATTGTTCTATTGCTCTATTGTTATATTGCTCTATTGCTAAATGGCTGAATGGCTAGATAGCTTAATAGTTTAATAGCTTGATAGTTATAAAGGACGAAGAATCTAAGATTCTTATGTCCTAAAGCCATAAAACTATTTAACTATAGAACCATTCTTCGTTATATAAATTATTTTTAATAATTAAATAAATAGAGGGAGACCTTATTCCTTTTCCTGTCTATTTTGGGGAGGATTTTTTATTATGAAGAAGAAAATTCTATTCTTAAGTCTGATTCTAATCTTTGGTTTTTTGAGTGTAGGCGCAGGTTGCGAAAAGCCATGGTCACTAACTGGCAAGCTCGAAGTCAAATCTGACCCATCCGGAGCTGAGATTTTTATTGATGAACAGGATAAAAGTGTTGTCACTCCTTATACTTTTGATCTTAGAGCAGGGAATTATAGTCTTAGGCTAACTAAAGGAGATTTTAAGGATTATGAGGAAGAAGTGATTATAAAAAGAGGAGAGACGACAACAGTAGAGGCTGAGTTGGAATTATTAAATCCAAATGTCCATAAAGAAGTCTATAAGCAAGCTCAAGAGAAAGTTGCGTTTCCAGTAGTGTATCCCACATACTTGCCGGAGGGATTTGAGATGGAAGGTGACCCCAGAGTTGGTGAAAGTGGAGATGTCGATCCTGAGACAGGAGCTGGTGATTATGGATCCATTGTTGTTACTTATAAAAAAGAGACAAGTAAGGTCCAGATTATGCAAGGCACAGGCGATATAGGTAACGTGGAAAATATAAAGGATCTAACTTTGAAGAATGGTAAAGGATGGCTTTGGCGATCAGGCGGATATCTTGGGATTACTTTAAGCCAAAGTACAGACAACTACAGTTACCTCATTATGAGTGAGGGTATGTCAGAAGAAGAGCTTGTGAGAATCGCTAATTCTATTTTTTAAGATGAAGACTTATGGAGGGATTTTCAAGTCCAAGGGCAACTGAAAAGAGATGGAGATTTTTAATTTTTCTTTTATCTTTAGCAGTTTGTTTTTCAATTGGATTATTTGTTTCGGCTAGTGGGACAGACGTAAGGAATAATATCGTCGATTTAACTCAACAGCAACTAGGTAAACCGTATGGTTGGGGAGATGAAGGACCTTATTCTTTTGATTGTTCGGGATTAGTATTTTATGTTTATAATAAAGCAGGAATTAATATTCAGCGTACTTCAGCAGCATGGTATTACAGGATGAGTGAAGATATTGATGATCCTAATACTATTTTTCCTGGGGACCTTGTTTTCTTGCAGAATACCGGTCGTAGGCAGGGTATTACCCATATTGGCATCTACATCGGCAATGGTTATATTATTGAGGCAGCAAATCCATATTATGGAATTATTAAAAGCAAGTTGGATGATTGGATAAATTCTGGACATTGGGCCGGGGCTAGAAGAGTAAAAACAGAATATTGGCCAGATCAAGATAATAGTTATTCTGTATATTCCGCTCTGCTCGTTTCTCAATCTGAACCGACAACTATTCTTCAAGGGCAAACTAAAGATGTTTGGGTGGAGTATAAGAATACTGGAACAGAAACATGGAAAAATTACGGAGATGAAAGAATAATGCTAGCTGCCTATCCTCTAGATAGAGCTAGCTTTTTTAAATCTGGTAATTGGTTAGAAGAGACTAGACCTTGCACATTTGGTCATTTAGAACAACAAGAGCAGATAGTTCCTGGAGAGATTGCTCGCTTTGATATTACTCTCTTTGCTCCATCTGATATAGTTTTAGGAGATTACACAGAAGAGTTTGCTTTAGTTTGGGGGGAGGATAATTGGATAGATGATAGTCAGGTAAGCTTTAAGATTAAAGTTATTGAACTAGGTTTAGATAAGGATAGCCCTTGGCCAATGTTTCATCATGATCAATATCATACCGGCCAGAGTCTATATCAAGGAGCCAAGTTAGGGAAATTAAAATGGAAATTTAAAACAGGAGACGAAATTAGTTCTTCTCCAGTTATTGGTAAAGATGGGATAATCTACGTAGGGTCAAATGATAAAAATCTTTATGCTATAAATCCAGATGGAAGCTTAAGATGGAAATTTAAAACCAAAGGGCTAATTGATACAGCCCCAGCTATTTCTTCGGATGGAAATATATTTGTAGGCTCATCAGATGGTAAATTATATGCCCTAGATCCAGATGGTAATCTCGTCTGGGACAGTTCTGATTTGGGAGGTATTGATTTTTCTTCACCTGTGATTGTCTCTGAAGGAACTTTGTACATTGGATCAAGGACTGGTTATCTCTATGCTATTGATTCTGCAGGAAGCATAAAATGGAAGTATTATATAGGCGGTCTTATTAGAACAGCTCCAGCAGTTGGCCAGGACGGGACTATTTATGTAGGTTCATGGAATAATCCTTATCTTTATGCAGTTAATTCTGATGGTACTTTAAAATGGAAATATGGACTTTCAGGCAATATTGGACTTTCTTCTCCAGCTATTTTTTCTGACGGAACTATTTATGTTGGGGTGAGCGTATTTGGCACAGGTTTTTATACTATAAATCCTGATGGTTCACTCAAGTGGTCTATTTTGGAAGATAAAACTATCCAGTCTTCTCCAGCCATCAGTTCTGATAATATTATTTATGTAGGATCAGAAAGTGATCAATTTTATGCTATTGACCCTGATGGCAATATAAAATGGATTTATTCTACTAATATTCCAGGAGCTACCTTTACCACCTCACCAGCTATAGATAAAGACGGAACAGCTTACATAGCTACAGATGAACAGCAAGGCAGAGGTAAGTTATATTCTCTTGATTCTAATGGCAACTTTAAGTGGGGTTATGATATAGGCAGCAATAGATATTCCTCTCCAGCTATAGGACGAGACAACACTACCTATATTGGATCATCAGATGGGTATTTGTATGGGATAGAATAGAATTTTTGATGCAGAGACTTGACTTTTTAGAAAAAAGGAGTAAAATTAAAATAATTCTGAAATTTTGTTCTTAAAATACTAAATAGTAACAGAGCTAGATATCTTGTTTGAGTGATTTGAATAGTTGATATGAAATATAGTCAATAAAAATGGCTAATAAGCCAGAAGGAGGAGAGTGATGCACGAACAATTAGCAAGGGAGGCTGTTGAGTTGGTAATGCCCGCAATTTCCGAATTGCTGAGCAAATATGCAAAAAGAAAAGATCTTCATATTGTTGTGATGGATCCCAGGGTGAAACCTTGGGAAGGGTCGTTCGATGAAGCAGTTCTTCATGAACGCTCCGTCGGAGAATCAGACAAATGGGAACATGATTATAGAGGGATCGCAAGGAGCAAAGCGAAGCAGGCATGGCGTAACGGTCAAGCAAATATTATTACGCAAATGCTTGCGCCAGCGACTTTGGAGAGCGAAGATACCATCTTCTGGGGTTCATTCGAGTATTACGGGGTCATTGTTGCCGCCAGCGGTATTGAACCATGGTTTGATATGCTGGTGAGCGCTTGGGTGGCAACTGCGCTGCAGCAACTCGCTCAGCACAAAGTTCAGCAACTTAAAACAGAGCATCCAAATGCCGGTTTCCTACCCACTTAACAGGTCTTTATCAATCAGGAGAATTATAAACATGTGTGTCTTTACGGGGTGACTTGATTTGTCTGTCACCCCGTTCTTTATTTAAATCCCCCAACAGGTTCTGTCCCCCCAATCTGACTAAAAGTAGATTTTTCTGGTCGGATTCCAAAACATTAAAAATTTTAAATGAAGCAATGTGTTGGAGAATAGTTGGTTATATTTGTGGCAATTTGCTGAAACATAGAGAAGTTAAAGATTTTAGGACGCTAAAAGAATGCAAATATTCAAGTTACAGATTTCTAGCACAAAGATATAGTGATGAATTTGCTCAGAAGTTAGTGATGAGTGTTATTGAAGTTTCGGAAAGCGAAGGTGAACCAGTATGTGGTCAACTATTGAGGTGTAAGATTCCAGATTTAAAGAAAAAAGCTATAGTCTACTGACCGTCACTAAAGTGGCGTAGAAGGTAGAAATAGGCCGGACTAAAATCCGGTATTTTATTTTGAGACATTAAAAATCCCTCAAGATTCCCTCTTTTTCATTGACAATCAACCTAAAAATTGTTAGCATATTAATGCGCTATGATTTTATTGAATCATTTTTTAATTTTCGTCTATCATGTCCGGACATAGTCATTGGGCAAAAGTAAAATACAAGAAGGCCATTGCTGATAAAAGAAAAGGGCAGGGATTCTCTAAACTGATTAAGGCAATTACTGTTGCAGCCAAAGAAGGAAGTGATATAGAAAGCAATTTTAAACTAAGACTTACTGTTGAATTAGCCGGAAAATCAGGTGTGCCTAAAGAAAATATTGAGCGAGCAATTAAACGCGGTTCAGGAGAAATTTCCGGTGGAGAAATTTATGAGACTTTGTATGAAGCATATGCTCCTGGAGGTGTAGCTTTGATCATTAAGATTTTAACTGATAATAAAAATAGAGCTCTTTCTGAATTGAAAAGCCTTCTCTCCAGATCAGAAGGTAAAATAGCCGAGGCTGGCTCAGTAAAATATTTATTTGAGGAAAAAGGAATTATTAATATAGACTTATCGAGTATCAGTCTGGGGGCTGAAGATTTAGAGCTTAAAGCTATTGATCAAGGGGCTGAAGATGTAGAAGAGGAAGATGGGGCTCTAGCTATCTATACTGCGAAAGGAAATTTTAAAAACGTGGAAGAAGGATTAGAAAAAAAAGGAATAAAAATAGAAGGTGCGGAAATTGGTTGGATAGCTAAGAATAAAATAGAACTGGAAGGAAAAGAAAGAGAAAAAGTAGAAAAGCTGATTGAAGATATGTTAGATCTAGAGGATGTGGAAGAGGTGTATTCAAATTTAAAATAAGCGTAAAGTGTAAAATTAAAACTACAGCGTAAAACTACTTAGAATCTAGAATATAGAATCTTGAATCTAGATCTACGCAATTCCAGATTCCAAATTCTAGATTCATTTAATTAGCTTTTAGTTTTACCATTTAGTTTTGCGTTTTGAGCTTTGCGTTTTGAGTTTTAAGCTTATTATTTACCATGATCATTTTAGGTATAGATCCAGGTTTGGCTACAATTGGATACGGCGTGATTCAGGTTGCAAGGGACAGCTTTAAGGAAATAGACTATGGAGTGATTACTACCAGTTCTAAGTCAGATATGCTCAAGCGGTTGATGAAGATTGAAAAAGAAATAAGGAAACTGATTAGGAAGTATAAACCAAAAATCATTGCTTGTGAAGATATATTCTTTTACAAAAATGTGAAAACTGCTTTTCTAGTAGGACAAGCAAGAGGAGTAATACTCTTAGCTTGTGCCAAAGAGAAAGTCGAGGTTAAATCTTATACTCCTTTGCAGATTAAGCTCTCTGTGGTTGGTTATGGCCGGGCGACCAAGAATCAGGTCCAAAAGATGGTCAAGAATATTCTTAAGCTAAGAGATATTCCCAAATCAGATGATGCAGCAGATGCTTTGGCTGTGGCTTTAACTTATGCCTTTTTATCTAAAAATAAATAATCTTAAAAAATATGAGAAAAGTAATTATCTTTGGACTAATCTTTGCTTTTTTTCTGGGGCCAGGGTTTATCTGGACTCCAGATTACATTTCAGCTGAAAAAGAAGAAACACCATTGAAGACTAGCTTGAGAGCAGTAGCTGGAGAAGATGTTAAAACCTCAGTTGAAGAGGTAGTTTCTTTTGATGCTTCGGAAACAATAAATCCTAGGAATTTACCTTTGACTTATATTTGGGATTTTGGCGATGGGAACGAAGCTGAAGGTGAGAGAACATCTCATCCTTATAGCCGACCTGGAGAATACAAAGTAAGCCTGACGGTGAAAAGTGGAAAGAATATTTATCAAGATAGTCTTTCCGTTTTTGTTTATAATGACACTGTGGTTTTCATTAGTGATGGTTCAAAAAGTAGCAAAATCCTCTCAGATTTAGAAAATTATGCTAAGGGTTTAAGAATACTTTTAGTTAATATTCAAGATACAAGAAAAGAGCCAGATTATGTGATAGAAAACGGACTTGCTGAAAAACTTACTCAATATATCCAGGATTTAGCAAGAGCTGAAATCATTATTACCTGGACTGAAAACAGCCGAGGACTTACTGCTTTATCTAAATTTACCCAAGAATTAGATCCTAGCGATTTGAAAAATGTAAGTTTTGCTGACAAGGCGATAGTTAATATAGACGATTTGTCATTTGACGTTCTTTCTCCCCAGGCTCAGTCTACATTTGATGTGCTCCAACCTAAATTTGTTGCTCTTTCTCAAAATAAAGCTATAAAGGATATTATAGGTGCAAGGTCCACAGAAAAAGTTATTCCTGTTCTTAAAAACATCAAAATTAATCAAGGAATAGATTACAAGATTGTAGGATCCTATTCCGAACGAGCAATGAAAAAACTTGGTTTTACCAATTTTTTATCCCATGTTATAGATTTTATGGTTAATGAAGGAGTTCCTATTAATACTATTGCTCTTGTTTTAATGTTGCCAGTTATAGCTACTATCGTTGCTCTTTCACGTCAGATTTTAGGCATAAAAGCTTTTGGAATTTATACCCCGACGATAATCACCCTAGCTTTTTTGGCTACTGGTTTAAAATATGGATTATTTGTTTTTTTAGTAGTCTTGGCTGCTGGCACTTTAACTAGAATTTTCTTAAAACGATTTAGACTTTTATATCTTCCACGAATGGCTATCGTTCTCTCTATTGTTTCTTTATCTATCATCGGGATGCTCACTTATGCTGCTTCTTCTAGAAGGACAGTGCTTATTTCTATGTCTATTTTCCCTATGCTTATTTTGATTACTTTAGTAGAAAAATTTGTTGCTGCTCAAATAAAAAGAGGGCTTTTGACTGCTATTACACTTTCTTTAGAAACATTGGCTATTTCTGTTTTTTGCTATTACGTTATGAGCTGGGAGATACTTAGAAATTTTATCCTAATCTATCCAGAAATTATTTTCTTAAGTTTACTATTCAACTTCTTCTTAGGTAAATGGACCGGACTTAGATTTTTTGAATATGTAAGATTCAGAAAAGTGGTAAAAGGTTGATAATTGATAAAAGAAATAAGTAGGAATTGAATATTGAATATTAGATATTGGATATTGAGAAATTGCTAATTGCTGATTGCTAATTGTTAAATAGCTTAATAGCTTAATAGTTATAAAGCCATAAAACCATTTAACTATAAAACTATAAAGCCATTTAACTATTACTTGAATTAACTTACCAACTTACAATATGTCTACTATTTTAGGAATGAACGAAAGAAATTTAAGATATATTCGTCCCCACAATCTGCGTGGGGCTATTCATTTAGCAGATGATAAAATTAAGACCTGTAAGATTTTGGGAAAAGCTGGTTTACCCACCCCTAAGCTTTATGGAATACTTAAGAAGGTTAGAGACATAGAGGAATTTGATTGGTCAAGTCTTCCCGATTCTTTTGTCATTAAGCCAAATATGGGATTAGGAGGAGGAGGGATTGTGGTAATGATAAAAAAGATCCAAGATGGATTAGATAAAGAAACCGGAGCTAAAAAAGAGTTTTCTTTTTTTGGTATTAAAGAGCTATCTAAAGAAGAGAATAATAATCAGTCAGTTTTAGTTCTTCCTACATGGGAAGCAGCAGATGGCACAATGTGGACTGTAGAAGACTTAAAATCTCACTCTTATAATATTATTGATGGTAATTTTTCCATCACAGAAGAACCTGATACAGTTATTATTCAGAAAAGATTAATTGTTCATCCGACCTTGAGAAAATATGCTTATAAGGGAGCACCAGATGTAAGAGTAATTGTTTTTAATAAAGTACCAGTTATGGCTGAAATGAGACTGCCAACGAAATATTCTCAAGGTAAGGCTAATCTAGCATTAGGTGCTATTGGAGTAGGGATTGATCTAGCTCAGGGAGTAACTACTACCGCAATAATTAAAAAACCCAGAAGGAGATGGATAGAGAAACATCCAGAAACTGGACAGGATCTATCCGGTCTTGAGATTCCTTTTTGGGATGAAATATTAGAGTTAAGTATTAAAGCTCAGGAGATTTCCCATCTGGGATTTTTGGGGGTAGATATTGTCATAGATAAGGACCAAGGACCAATGATTTTGGAGTTAAATGCGAGATCAGGTTTAGAAATTCAGAACGCTAATCTAACAGGACTTGCCAGACGTTTAGAACGGGTAGAAGGATTAAAAATTAAATCAATAAAGCATGGCATTAGAGTAGCTAAAGAGCTTTTTGGAGGAGAAATTGAAAAGAAGGTGGAAGACATGACTGGCAAAGAGGTCTTAGGCATTATTGAACCAATAAAGATTATGGATAAAGAAGGGGAATTGCATAAAGTTCTGGCTAAAATAGATACTGGAGCGGGATTGACTTCTATAGACTCAGATTTAGTTAAGAAGTTAGGATTTGAAGATGCTATCAATATATTCGAAAAATACACCCAAACTAAAAAACTTATGACTAAAGAAGAAGCAAGGAAATATGATAGAGAATTGACCGAAGAATTAAAAAGGAAACATAAGGACATAGTTGATACAGCAATTATCCATTCTCCTCATGGGACTACATGGCGGTTGATGATCCCTTTTATCTTTTATATCTCAGGAATTAAAGTTACCACAAAGGCTTCAGTAACGGAACGAAAAAATCTAAAATACCCAGTGATTATTGGCAGAAAAGATCTAAAGGATTTTCTTGTTGACCCAACTAAAAAGAAAGATAGGTTTAGTAAGTTTTAGGAAATTATATTATATGAAGATTGCTATTTTAGGAGTCCGTCCTACGCCAGAAAAAAAAATAATTATTAGAGCTGCAAGAAAAAGAGGCCACGAGTGTAGAGATGTGTTTGTCTCAGATATTGTTTTTGATTTAGGGAAAAACAAAATATTTTATGAGGAGGATAAAGATATTTTGAATTTTGATGTGTTTCTTTTTAGAGGTTTGGGGAAATATTTTCGGGAATTTGTGATGTTGGCTGGGTATTTAATTTCGAAAAATAAAGTAATTGTGGATGAAAAATTAAGCACGCAATTATACACTACCAGTAAGCTTCTTACTGCTCTTAAGTGCAGAGAGAAGAGCCTTCCTTATCCTAAGAGTTTTGAGGTTTTTAGCCGAGACGCAGCTAGACGAGTTATAAAAAAAATGAAGAAGCCTTTCATTATTAAATACGCCATTTCAAGTAAAGGCGAAAAGGTATTTAAATTGAATAGTTTTAAGCAGGCCTCTTCTCTTCTAAAAAAGGAAGATAGATTTCCTGAAATTTTAATACAGGAATATTTGCCAGCAAAAGAAGATAACAGAGTATTTGTGATAGGTTATAAAGCTCTAGGAGTAATGAAACGTATTATACCTAAAGGGGATTTTCGAGCAAATATCGCTTTAGGAGCTAAAGGGATCCCGGGTAAACTCACCCCAAGATTAAAAAGATTAGCAGAAAAAGCAGCAAAAATAACCCAGACTGAAATAGCTGGGGTAGACATAATGTATTCAAGAGGTAAACCATATATTTTGGAAGTGAATCGTGCCCCTCAATTCATAGGTTTTATCGAGACCACAGGCATTGATGTACCAGGTAAAATTATAGATTATTTAGAAAAGAAATATGAGAAAAGTAAAAAGAAAAAGTAAATTAGTTATTACAATTACTGGCACCAATGGAAAAACAATCGTAGCCAATTTACTTGATTATCTGCTTTCTTCCAAAAACAAGACGATTGGACTTGCTACCACCGATGGTCTTTTTGTTAACAATAAATGTATTCAGAAAAGATTTTATTCTACTACTAGAACCTATAAAAAAATATTAAAGAATCCAAAAGTGGATATTGCTATTTTAGAATTGGCTATAGGAGCATTTATGCCGAAGAATTTTTCTCTTAATTTTCCTCCAAAAAG
>Ga0315543_1001020_pt1 | contig 31791 bp, 21 predicted proteins | sample SalMarSW160210MG_2_FD_203098 | JGI IMG/M metagenome (GOLD analysis project Ga0315543, IMG submission 203098) | Salt marsh sediment microbial communities from the Plum Island Ecosystem LTER, Massachusetts, United States - Salt Marsh Sediment SW1601-210 ... | reverse complement strand
TTCTCTGCTCTGATTTCAAAACAGCGGAAAACCATTCAGCATAGATAGCTGCAAAATAAATAAGTTGCAATTATTCAAATGGAAACAGAAAAATCACAGGAAAAATTACTGAAGCAGTCGGGCTATTCGGACAGAGCGATCCATTATTACATGGACAAGGTACATGTCGGAACCATTAAAGACCCGGATGCATATTTTGCGTATACCGGCCCCTGCGGGGATACCATGGAGTTCTTTGTAGAAATTGAATCCGGAATTATCAGGCAGGTGAAGTTTCAGGCCATCGGATGTGCCGGTTCTTTTTCAGCCGGATCCGCCCTTGCTGAAATGGCACAAAGGAAAACGGTAGAAGAAGCCCTGACCATTTCGGAAACCGATATTTATAATCACCTCGAGCATGTCCCCCAACCCAAGGTACATTGCATTGCCCTGGCCCGGAAAACATTCTCCATGGCGTTGGCGAAATACAAAGAGAAAAATGAATGACCCATAGTTGTTAACCCGGATTATTTATAAATAATCCTTCATCTAATATTTTGTAATTATTCTTCCCCTAATTCTTCCCCCTCAAAAAACAAACCCCTTGTATAATAACATTTACAAGGGATTTAGTCTTCAAAGTGTACCCGGGGCGGGACTTGAACCCGCACGGCCGTTTAGGGCCATTGGATTTTAAGTCCAACGTGTCTACCAGTTCCACCACCCGGGCAACGGGCTTTGCAAAATTAACACAATTTCGGTTTTTATGAAATATAAGAACCCTCGTGAAAGTTGACTTTTGGTTCCCATGCAATGTCCCCCTTGTGGGCTGGAACGTGTGGAGGAGAAGGGGGGTGTGGTGGCATGTGAGAAAGCAGGGGGATGAAAACCGGGATGTCAACAAGAAAGCAACCTGACGGTTGTATTTTTAATTTCACTCCAACTTTATAAAAGCAAGCTTTTAAAAGTTGTCATGAAATAAAAAAACCGCATATCTGCGGCTTTTTTGTTGAGCGGAAAACGGGACTCGAACCCGCGACCCCGACCTTGGCAAGGTCGTGCTCTACCAACTGAGCTATTTCCGCAACATTAACCTAACGCAAATCCTCAAAACATAATAGGTCGTGCTCTACTCCCGAAAAATCGCATCCGCCTGTGGCGGAATGCTTGATTTTTCGAGGATCCTCGAATTTGTAACCTATCCGCCAAAGGCGGATTGGACAAATTCGGGACAACTGAGCTATTTCCGCAAAGGTGGGTGCAAAAATACGATTTTTTTAAAAAATTCAAACAGAAAAATTTCCTAAAGTTACACTAAGTGCAACCACAAAGTGGTTGAATAATGAATAACCACCGGTCGCTACCGGTGGTAACCAATGGAATTAATAATCAGAAGGGTTATTTCACAGGGCGGACATCGTTACCCAACACCGATAACCGGCTTATTTCAAGTGTTTCCGGATCTCATTCAGCTTGTTCAGTGCTTCAACGGGAGTCAGGTTATCGATATCGAGGTCGATGAGTTCATCCCGGATCTGCTTTAAAACCGGATCATCCAGTTGGAAAATGCTCAACTGCAGTCCCTCCCTGTGCCCAGCCAGGTCAGAAACCGGCTTGGTCAGACCCTTCTTCTGATGGGACTGTTCCAGCTCCTTCAGGATCTCATTTGCGCGATGAACAACACTTTTCGGCATTCCGGCCATCCGTGCAACATGAATACCAAAGCTGTGTTCACTCCCACCTCTCTTCAGTTTTCGCAAAAAGATCACCCGGTTATCCAATTCTTTGATCGAAACGTTATAGTTTTTAACCCGTGAAAAGGAGTTCTCCATCTCATTGAGCTCATGGTAATGGGTGGCAAAAAGGGTTTTAGCCAGACCGTTCGGATTTTCATGGATATACTCCACCATCGCCCAGGCAATGGATATCCCGTCGTATGTACTGGTGCCGCGTCCGATCTCATCCAGCAATACCAGGCTCCTGGAAGAGAGGTTATTCAGAATGCTCGCCGCTTCATTCATCTCGACCATAAAGGTGGACTCTCCCAGGGAGATGTTGTCAGAAGCACCAACGCGGGTAAAGATCTTATCTACCAGACCGATCTTTGCCGATTCAGCAGGTACAAAACTTCCGATCTGCGCCAGGAGAACGATCAGGGCTGTTTGCCGCAAAAGAGCCGATTTGCCCGACATGTTTGGACCGGTGAGGATAATGATCTGCTGCTCTTTGCTGTCGAGGAAAACATCATTCGGAACATACGGTTCGTCGATGGGCAACATCTTTTCGATCACCGGATGCCTTCCCTGTTTAATATCGATAACCTCCGAATCCTCTAACTCAGGTCGAATATAGTTGTTTTCAATGGCAGTTTTAGCAAACGATAAAAGGCAATCGATCCGGGCTATGATGGATGCATTTACCTGGATGGGAGCGATATACTTTGCCAATCCTGCAACCAGCTCCTCAAACAGGGTTGTTTCCAGACTAAGGATCTTCTCTTCTGCCCCCAGTATTTTGGTTTCATACTCCTTTAACTCTTCGGTGATGTATCGTTCTGCACTCACCAGTGTCTGTTTCCTGATCCACTGCTCCGGTACCTTATCCTTGTGCGTATTACGGACTTCAATATAATAACCAAACACGTTGTTGAACCCAACCTTCAACGAAGGGATCCCCGTATGTTCAATCTCCCGTTGCTGCAGTTTTACCAGGTAATCCTTTCCTGAATAAAGGATATCCCGCAATTCATCCAGTTCTTTGGATACTCCCTTTGCAACGACATTACCCCGGTTTACCTGTACCGGTGGGTCCGGATTGATCTCCTTTCCGATCCGGTCCCGGACATGTTTACAGGTATCCAGTTGTTCAGACAATAATTTCAAGGGTTTGCATCTGCTTTTTTTACAGGCATCTTTTATCGGTTCAATGGCTTCCAGTGCTTTTTTCAGTTGAACAACTTCACGGGGGTTAATCCGGTTAACTGCCACTTTTGATATAACCCGTTCCAAGTCACCGATCACTGTAACCAGTTCCTCGATTCGATCTTTGGATTCCGGATTCTGTATGAAATACTCAACGATATCATGACGTTCAGTGATGGGTTTTATCTCTTTCAGGGGAAGTGATATCCAGCGTTTTAGCAATCGACCTCCCATCGGGGAGATGGTCTTATCCAAGACATCAATCAGGGTTTTGGCTCCCTCATTCCAGGTATAAAACAGTTCCAGGTTTCGGATGGTAAATTTATCCAGCCACACGTAGTGATTTTCCTCGATCCGGGAGATCGTTGAGATGTGTCCTACCTGATCGTGCTGTGTAAGGTCAAGATAGTGCAGGATAGCTCCGGCAGCAATGATCCCGTACTGCAATCCCTGAACACCAAAACCCTTCAGGGATGTTGTACTAAAATGCTTCAGCAGTCTTTCACTGGCTGATTCATTGGTAAAGATCCAGTCATCCAGTTTGTAGGTATAATATCGTGTCCCGAAGAGATCCAAAAATTCATTTTTCCGGCTTTTTTCAAGCAGAACCTCTTTGGGGTTAAAGCTACTCAACAATTGATCGATGTATTCATGGTTCCCCTCAGCTGTCAGAAACTCACCGGTTGAAATATCGAGAAAGGCAATTCCGCAAATCTGGTGGTCAATATGGACAGCTGCCAGGAAATTGTTCTCTTTATGATCCAGCACATTGTCGTTCAGGGAGACCCCGGGTGTAACCAGTTCGGTGATCCCCCGTTTCACGATCTTTTTTGCCATTTTCGGATCTTCGAGTTGATCGCAAATGGCAACCCGCTGGCCAGCTCTGACCAGCTTGGGAAGGTATGTATCCAGCGCATGGTGCGGGAAACCTGCCAGTTCAACAAATGATGCCGCTCCATTGGCACGCCGGGTCAGGGTGATCCCCAGGATCTCCGAAGCTTTAATCGCATCCTCACCAAACGTTTCATAAAAATCACCCACCCGGAACAGCAGAATGGCATCCGGGTGTTTCCGCTTGATGTTGTTGTACTGCTTCATCAAGGGAGTCTCTACATATCTGGTCGAATCAGCCAAGGAGAAGGGTCGGTTTGTTTTCTGAAACAAAGATAAAACTTATCAAACCCGGATGAAAGGATATTTTATTACTTGTTGAAATCTTTTCAGAAGGGAAACAAAAGTGATACGATGACTATGAAGGGCTCGCCTGGAGAGGCTCGCTTAGAGTGGTTTCGCCCAGATAGATTCATTATGAACAGCTTGCCTGGAGTCATCGTATCACTCATCTACCAAAAAATCAGGGTCTGACTTCAACTCAGACCCTGATTAAACCTGCAATAATTAACCTAAAATTCACCTAAAAGCTGCGTATCAATTCCGGTTTCGGGAATGTTTCATAGATCTTTTCCGATTTTAGGATCTCCTCATCCGAGAGGGCAAAATTGGTCAGTTCATGCTTGAAATATTTCTCATACGAACCGAGGTCCAGAAGGCCATGACCGCTGAAGTTTACAAGAATTACTTTTTCCTTTCCCTCCTCCTTCGCTTTCCTGGCTTCGTCGATCACACAGGCTAATGCATGGTTCGTTTCCGGTGCCGGGATTATCCCTTCTGTTCTCGCAACCAGCACTCCCGCATCAAATGCATCCAGCTGGGTTATCGATTTCGGTGTGATCAGGTTGTCATTTACCAGCTGACTGATCGTCGGGGCAATCCCATGGTACCGCAGCCCTCCGGCATGAATTGGCGGGGGTATGAAGGCATGACCCAGGCTGTGCATTGCCAGCAATGGCGTGTATTTTGCTTCATCCCCGTGATCATAAACATAGGGCGCTTTGGTCAACGTCGGACAGGCAGTGGGTTCCACAGGATAGATTTCGATCTGTTTCCCATGGATCTTATCATAGACAAACGGATAGGAAAGTCCGGCAAAGTTACTGCCACCTCCTGCACAACCGATAATCACATCCGGATAATCACCCACTTTTTCGAGTTGTTTCTTTGTTTCCAGGCCAATAATTGTTTGATGAAGCATTACGTGGTTCAATACACTTCCCAGTGAATACCTGGTTTTACCCGTAGTATCACTGACAGCGATTTCAATGGCTTCACTGATGGCAATTCCAAGGCTCCCTGGCGTATCCGGATACTTTTCCAGCACTGCCCTTCCTGCGTTAGTCCTGTCACTTGGACTTGGATAGCATACTCCACCCCAGGTCTGCATGACGGTTTTCCGGTGAGGTTTCTGGTCGAAACTCACCCTGACCATGTACACCTCACAGTCCAGTCCATACTGGCTGCATGCAAAAGCCAAAGCACTCCCCCACTGACCGGCACCCGTTTCTGTAACCAGTTTTTTAATTCCGAATGCCTTATTGTAATATGCCTGGGCTACGGCTGTATTCGGTTTATGGCTACCCGGAGGGCTGACACTCTCATTCTTCAGGTAGATCCGGGCAGGTGTTCCCAAAGCCTCCTCCAGCCGGGTCGCCCGGATCAGCGGTGTGGACCTCCAGATGGACAACACATCCAGTACCTCCTCAGGGATCTTGATCCAACGTTCGGAACTTACTTCCTGTTCGATCAGGTTCATTGGAAATACCGGGGCAAGCATCTCCGGGCTTATGGGTTTCCCGTCAGGTCCCAATGGTGGATTCATCTTAATATCTGCCAGAATATTATACCATTCTCTTGGTAATTCTTCCGGCGTCAAGTGTATTGTTCTTTGTTTCATTTTTTTTTGATTTTTGAATTTAATTTCACTTTTTTCTTTTGTGCATAAATGGTTTCACCTTCTGCGCTTTTCCAGAAGAAGGATTTGAATCTTCTCTTCCCATGCACCAGAGAAAGATGATCTTTTTCCATCGTGTGTTCATTATTCCAATCCTTTGGTTTTTTATCAAAAAAAAACCGCGGGAGAAATTCCCGCGGCTGTTTTATTACTGGTATGGATACAACAATTACCGGAATGAATTTCTCATATGGTGATCAACCCGTAGCCACCACCAATAGTTCAAACCGGAAACGTTATACTTTCTCATCATAGTTACATTTGCGTTGTAAAAGAAATAAAAAATTCAGAAAAACAAAAACGAATGCAAAATAATTTGCATTAACTACGTAAGGTCTCTTTTTGAAAGCTCAGGATAATTAGATAAAGAAACTCCAAATAACAAATCCCAAATAGCAAATAATATACAATCCCCAGAGGGGATAAATAATCAATAGCCCCGGGTAACCCTGTGAAATAATGATTCGCTTTAGCACTATATCCGTGAATAATAATATTGTTTCGCTTTAGTAGTTCATCTTAAAGTGTCTCTATTTCACAGGGGCAACCCGGGGTATAGTACAAATAAAAGTCTGGTCCAACTGCTACGGTATTAAACGGGAAATCCAACCATGGACCACAATATGCCAAACGGACATAAAAATGCATTTATCCCCTGTTTAAAAAGTATTTAAAAAACTTCGAGAATTTGTACAAAATTATAAGTACAACGGATTATTTAGATTCTTTCCAAATTTCATCCTGCACATTCATTTGTACAGCACGAATCGTTCACTTTCGAACATAAGGTGTATAGATTCGGACGATTTTAACACTTGTTAACAGTTTGAATATTCAGGTTAACATGCTATTAAAAAAGCGCTTACTGATTTTGGCATAATATCTGTGAAATTACTCAGGATTATGAAATGGAGGAACCAGTCTGAATTTTTCCTGAAAGTGGATCTATTTTCCCAGGTAAATATTCCGATTGATCTGAAATAATCCAGTGATCCGGGTGATCTTGAATGCCGGATCAATATTTCAAAATTTCTATGTCGTTCTTTTACAATATTTTACGAAAAAACAATCCCCGGTTGTGGATAAACCGGGGATTGCAAATTCAATAACTTCTTCCAGCGGTGAAAAATAAGAAGTGTGATAATTGGGTAAACTTACAAATTTTTAGGTAAAAATTCAATAGGTTTATAAATAGTTAATAGTCCTTTCAAAATTCTCTCCTGCATACCCATTATTATACTCCGAATTTTAAACTGGCAGAGGACGTATTGAATTTGGAAGCAGGTGTCACCCAAAAGGGAGGCACCTGCCTCTTTTTTAACAACCACCTGAATACCAGCACTCCATCCGCAGGTAATTCCAAAGGTGATTCACTTGATTTGAATCTTTGTATAATTAACTATATTTCTGGCTTTTAAAATATAAAAAGCAACCATATTGGATTATTTTTCATCTAAATAGTGTAATTTTACCCAGCGGTTAAATTATTATTTTTTCAAAAAATAAGATCATAAAACTGCAATTACAGGAAATCCTGGTAAAGGGATTGTTCTTTGTAATTGTATTTATTTTGTTTTTTAATTATGCCCTATTATTAACCTAAAATTTTTTTTCTATGAAAAAATTCTCAGCAATACTTGCACTCCTTTTGTTCATGGGGTTGCAGGTAGTTAATGCCCAGAACAGAGAAATTACGGGTGTGGTTACTTCATCGGATGATGGCATGCCGCTTCCCGGAGTCTCTGTTGTGGTGAAGGGGACCACCATCGGAACAGTGACCGATATTGATGGTGTGTTCTCCCTGGCTGTGCCCGAAACGGCAGCGACGCTGGTATTTTCATTCGTAGGTATGAGGACAACCGAGGTTGAGATCGGAAGTCAGAGCACCATCGACATGTCGATGCAGACGGACGTTCTCGGTCTGGATGAGGTGGTTGTTACAGCTTACGGTGTACAGCGTAAAGAAGCGAAAACCGGTTCTATCGCTGTGGTGAAAGCGGATGAAATGAAATCCATTCCCGTAACCAGTGCAGATAAACTGTTGCAGGGGAAGGTAACCGGTTTGCAGGTGAATAATGCATCCGGTATGCCGGGTAGCGCTACCGAAATTACCATCCGTGGGGTAGGTACCGTCAATGCCGGTACAGAGCCACTGTATGTTATTGATGGTGTTCCGGTAGTATCCGGTGACTTCACCCGGGCTGCTCTGACCGGTAATGTACTCTCTTCGATGAACCCGAACAACATCGAGTCCATTACCGTACTGAAAGATGCTGCTGCAGCTTCAGTTTACGGATCCAGGGCTGCGAATGGTGTAATCCTGATCACCACAAAATCGGGCCGTGAAGGAAAAACTAACTTCAATCTGCGTGTTCAGAACGGATTCTCCAACAAGGTAGAAGGGAACTTCCGCTTTATGACTGCTGAAGAGTTGCTTACCTACAAGCGGGATGCCATCGGGAACATCAATTTAGATCCTGACGATCCGAACAATGCTTCCGTTCCTTCGGATCCGGTTCCCGGGACCGGATATTACTATCCGCTCTCCTTACTGGACGAGACATTTGACTGGTGGGAAGCTGTTTTCCAGACCGGATCAGCGCAAAACTACGAACTGGAAGCATCGGGTGGAAATGACAAAACACGGTTTTTTACTTCCGGATCGTATCTTGCCCAGGAAGGAATTGTGATCGGATCCGAATATGAGCGGATTAATATGAGAGTAAACCTCGATCACAACATTAACGACAAACTTTCGATAGGGGCTAAAGTATACGGTGCTTACATGAGATGGGCCGACCAGGCAGGTAGTCTTGCCTATGCCAACCCGGTTGCAGCAGCACAGTGGATCGAGCCATGGATCCTTCCCTACAATGAGGATGGAACCTACAACTGGAACATTCCCAATACCGGAAATTCGAATCCACTCGGGATTATTGAACTGAATGACAAAGGCGATAAGCAATACAAATTCATGGGGACCCTCTCACTCGCCTGGGAAATTATCCCCGGCCTGGAATTCAGAACCGTGAATGCTGCGGATATCATCCTGGGTGAATCGAGGCAATACTGGCACCCTGATACTCCTGACGGAGCAGGAAATGATGGTTACATCTGGGGAGGGACCAACAACAACCGGACCCTGACCACCTCTAACACCCTGAGGTATACCAAAACATTTGCCGATGTTCATAACATGTCGGTAATGGGTGGTTACGAGGTGATGGATAATATATACTCCACCTATTCACTCGAAGGTGCAGGAGTTGGCGGAGACATTCCATACCACTCCAATGCCTCGAAGAATAAGGACATCGGATATTTCTACTCTTCCTATGCATTTCAATCGTTCCTCGGGATCCTGAACTACGATTTCGATAACCGCTACTATTTCCAGGGAAGCATCCGCCGGGATGGCAGTTCACGGTTTGGGGCTGATAACCAGTTTGCTACTTTCTGGTCAGTCGGGGCATCCTGGAACATTCACAAGGAAGGATTCATGCAGGGACTTTCCATGATCAACATGGCTAAATTAAGGACCAGTTACGGGATCAACGGGAATGCCTCGATCGGTAACTACGAATCCTATGGTGTGTATAGCTCAAGGGTATACAATGGTGAGGGAGGTATGGCTCCCGCACAGCTCGCAAACCCATCCTTAACCTGGGAAGGAAACAGTGCCTTTAACGTGGGTCTCGATTTTGCCCTGTTTGACCGGGTTCAGGGAACCGTGGAATGGTATAACCGCGTAACGTCCGATATGTTGCTGGATGTTCCGCTTTCAAGAACCACCGGATTCAATGCACTGACCCGTAACGTGGGTGAGATGAAGAACACCGGGATCGAATTCATCTTGAACGGTGATGTCCTGCATACCGCAACAGTGAAATGGAACCTGGGATTGAACATGTCTTTTAATGATACCGAAATTACCGACCTTGCAGGAGAAGATGTTATTTCAGCTTCCTGGTGGGGTGTCCATGTATTACACGGGAAAGGTTCAGCCCAATATTATGTGTATGACTGGGCCGGTGTGAATCCTGCCAACGGAAATGGGTTGTGGTGGACCGAAGACCCCGATACCGGAGGCCGTGGCGAACTTACCGAAAATTACAACGATGCCAGAAGGTACTATGGTGGGAAAGTTGATCCCGATTATATCGGTGGATTCAATACCCTTTTCCAGTGGAAAGGTTTGTCTGTCAGTGCCTACTTTAATTTCTCTGTAGGTAATACAGTGTATATCCAGGAACGTCGCTATGCATCAAGCGACGGTTACAGCTTCGGTGATAACCAGGAAGCCGGACTGATCCCCTACTGGAAAGAGCCGGGTGATATTGTTCCAAACCCTAAACCAATTCCATGGAACAATAGTAATTCAAACGCATGGTCAACTTCCAGATTCATGGAAGATGGTTCATTCTTAAGGTTTAAAAACCTGACTGTTTCTTACGATCTTCCCAAAAACTGGGTCGAAAAGGTATTCCTGGATAATGCCAGGATCTACATGAACATGGTCAATGTATATGTATGGCACGATGTAAGCTACTGGGATCCGGAAAGAAGATATACCGGAGGAGGATATGCAACCTATCCAAACGCCCGGACCATTACATTTGGTCTCGATCTGGGATTTTAGACACGATTAACCGTAAAATGAAGAGAAATGAAAAAGAAAAATATAGTATACATCCTTGCCATTGTAGCCCTGTTTTTCAGTGCATGTGAAGATCTACTCGATAAAGCACCGCCGCTGCAACTCGATAACGATGCGGTGCTGAGTGATTATACATTGTTAACCCAGGCAACCAATGCAGCCTATTCACCCCTCTATTCAGCCAACTGGTACGGCAGGGCACATCTTGTTGTTCCGGACCTGATGGGAGGAAATGCAAAGCAGAGTCCGAGAAGCTCGGGGCGTTTCCAGCAAACCTACAACTGGAACTATACACCGGGTGATAATGTCGGATTGTGGACCACCGCATACGATGTGATTGCACGGGCAAACAACGTCCTTGAATACATCGATGACCTGGATGAATCCGGGGTAACCCAGGAGATGAAAGACCAGCTCAAGGGGGAATGCCTCTTCCTGAGGGCACTGGGTCACTGGGACCTGGTCAGGCAGTTTGCACAACCCTATACCTATAGTGGCGGTACTACACTGGGCGTGCCCATCATCCGGAAAACCGAGATCGCCGAACCAGCCAGGGCAACCGTGAAAGAGGTATATGATAACCTGATCGTTCCGGACCTGACTGAAGCTATGAGCTACCTGGCAGATGACCCTGGACGCGGAACCAACCGGAAGGCGTTTGCCACAAAGAATGCCGCCGAAGCAATCCTTGCCAAGGTGTACCTCTACATGGGCAGCTGGCAGAATGCAGCCGATCATGCGACTAACATCATCAATAGCAGCGATTACACGATGTACACTGCTGCCAATTACACAACGGTGTGGAGTACGGAGAATGCCACAGAGACCATTTTCGAAATCTATGGCAATGCAACCGAATCGAACTGGCCCAGCTGGGATGAGGTCGGCTACATTTATGAACCGACCGGTTACGGTGATGTGTGTGCTGCCAATGACCTGCTCAACCTGTTCGATCCGGCAGATGTCAGGGGACTGATGTATAAAACCGATCCACAATATGCCGGTTACTTCTGGCCCAATAAGTTCCCCGGAAAAGCAGGCAATGTACGGACAAACAACATTCCAGTAATCCGCCTGTCTGAAATGTACCTGATCCGGGCTGAAGCACTTCTAAACGGAGCTTCTGTAGCCGGTGAAACCGCACTGGATGACTACAACATGATCCGGACAAACCGCGGACTGACTGATGCCGGAGCGGTAACACTGGCCGACATCTACCTCGAAAGGAGGCTGGAGCTCTGTTTTGAAGGAAACCTGATGTGGGATCTTTCAAGAACCGGCCGTGGACTTGACCGTGACAACGAAGACGGTAAAATCTCGGGTGACGTGGATATCTCATTCCCCGACTACCGCTGGGCATTACCGATACCAACGGTTGAGATGCAGGCGAACGATAATATGGAACAGAATCCTGAATATTAATCTGTAAAAGGAAAGTAAAATGAAAAAGATAATTAAATATCTATTTGCATTGTTAGGAGTGATTTTCTTTATGGCTGCATGTGAGGTTAACGATCCTCCAACATGGACCAAAGTGGTAACAGGCTTTGAGGAAACCGATATCCTTGTCTATTTCAACAAAGAAGATGGCTTAGACAGAACACAATCCATTAAAGTAATGTTGATTGGGAAACAACAAAAGAATCCGATTGACCTTACCGTGAGCATTGATGAATCCTCTACGGCAGATGCTGCCCAGTTTGATCTATCCGGAACTGCAGTAACCATCCCTGCTAATAGTAACTATGGTGAGATTGAGATTGATTGTTACCGGGATGAGTTTGTACCAGGTGAGGTGCAAACTGTCGTTCTGAATTTAACAGGGAATGATATTGGACCAGAGTTCCAGACTGTTACAATTACCATCGAGAAGGAGTTATTCTGCCCGATTACCGACGCTTCAAACTTTATCGGAGACTACATCTGTACTGAAATCGGGTATACTGATTATCCATGTACCTTTACTCAGGATGGTGTCGATCCTCTTAAGATCTGGAACGATAATTTCTATGATTGGGGAGCAGATCCTCTATATTATATTCTATCAGGAGATCTGGACCAAATTATCACAGTACCAGCCCAGACAATCAATTATGGTGGCGGTTATACTGATACCTGTACAGGCTCCGGTTATTATGACGGATGTAAAGGCACATTCCATGTTGTATACTCTTTTGACGGTGGAACAGTAATTCACGATTTCAATCCTGCAACCAAAAAAAGTACAATTGTCCATCTTAAGAAAGGGAAATAGGACTTTTACAGGATAATGTTATCTTAAAAAAACCTCCGGAACACACCGGAGGTTTTTTTTATTCCCTCTCCACGAACAAAGCTTATTACAAGGTATTATTGCCCATATGCACATCTTAAAAAGCGGATTGGGAAACCGGTCAAACTGCATAAACCCTCGAAGGGAAAGCCAATCCTTGACCGGAAGGATCCATACCTTCAATCAGCGGCATGTTTTATAACCTAACTCCTGTTTAAAAAAATCATTTTCCCTGGCAAAAAAGATTCCTATCTTCGGAATACCATTTTTAAAAAGAACATGACCAATGCATAAAGTACTCGTACTGGGAGCAGGGAGGGTAGCCGGACCACTGGTCCGCTACCTGCTGAACAGGAAGGTCTTTATAACCCTGGCAGACCAGGATAAAGAGCGGGCTGATGCCTTAATCGAAAACCACCCCAACGGAGTCGCTCTTGCCTGGCAGGGAGAAGATCAAAACACCCTGGGAAAACTTATTTCGGGACATGATCTGACCGTCAGCTTTCTCCCATTCATATACCATGTTGATGTCGCCAGGCGATGCATCGAGTATGGCAGGAACATGGTAACCACCTCCTATGTAAAACCGGAAATGAAAGCCCTCGATGCCGCTGCCTGTAAAGCCGGGATAACCATCCTGAATGAGATCGGCCTCGATCCGGGTATCGATCACATGTCAGCCATCAAAATCATCGACCGGATCCATGCAAAAGGAGGAAAGGTCGATGAATTTTATTCTCTCTGCGGTGCACTGCCAGCGCTGGAGTCCGCCGATAATCCGTTCAAATACAAATTCTCCTGGAGCCCCAGGGGAGTACTGATGGCTGGTAACAGCGATGCAACCCACCTCAAAAACGGGGAGATGATCCACATTCCCGGGAAAGACCTGTTCAAGCACGTCACACACATCCTGTTTCCGGGTGTTGGGAAAATGGAAGTCTATCCAAACCGGGACTCAACACAATACATCGATATTTACAAGATTCCCGACGTGAAAACCATGTTCCGGGGGACGATCCGTCATCCGGGCTGGTGTGAGTCCCAGGATGCCATGAAAAGCCTTGGAATGCTTTCGTGCAAACGAATGAATATGGATAACATGACATTCGCGCAATTCACAGGCTCATTCATTGGTCAACCCGACGGGCAAAACATCAGGGAAAAGGTAGCAACTTACCTCAACCTCGATCCCGATTCGCTGCCGATCAGAGCCATTGAATGGCTGGGGCTCTTTTCCGATGAACCGCTAAACCGTACCGAAGACGATCCCTTCGAGGTGATTGCCGACCGGATGATCGAAAAAATGGAGCTCACACCGGAAGACCGGGATATGGTGCTCCTGCAACATGTCTTCAAAGCCAGCTATCCGGATGGAAAGAAGGAGATGATCAAATCACGAATGCTCGATTACGGGAACCTGAAGACCGGAACCTCCATTGCCAGAACGGTTGCTCTCCCTGCCGCCATTGGTGTGATGCTGATCCTCGAAGGAAAAATCACCGCCAGAGGAGTGCAGCGACCGGTTATCCCCGAAATCTACCTTCCCGTACTGCGAGATCTCGCTAAATTCGATATTGAACTGGTTGAAGAATACGGTTTGTCCTATGATGAGGAGGTGTTTATGTCTTGATGAAGAAACAAGGCTAAGGCCGCCACCTTCGCTGAAGCTTCGGTTGACAAAGAAGGCTGAGGCGAAGGTTAAATTGGAAATGGTTATCTGATATCATCAACTTAGGGAACGTTTAACCTATTAACTAATAACATTTAACTTATAACATTCACACGGCTCCTCCTTAAACTTAGCCTTAGCCTCCGCCTTTTTGTACAATAATCTTAGAGGAACACGTCACCTCAAAATCCTAAATATATTTCTCGTCGCTCGACTACAGCTCGGGCGACGAGTTTTTATCCAATAGTGTCGGATTGCGGATTTCCTGCCTGCGGCAGGCAGGCGGATTGCGGATTGCGGATTGCGGATCCTCCTCCTCCGCACGCTGTTGCTTTATCTATTTGGCGGAGTTCTATTGTGCTTTTGGAGTTATCCGGTCCATGAAGCGTTTTCCCTATGAATACCAAAGCAGTTGGACCGGAGGTAATTGGTTGACATCGTTTCTAAAGACATGTCGCCCCTATCGGGGCTGGTTGTATATTCAAAATCAAGGCCATCGGCCCTGGATTATTGTAGAATTTAAAGTGTACAGGGATAATACCAATCGCTGGAACTGCGAAGTTAATTGGAAAGTCATCCATATCATCCAGCGGAATGCAGGAAATGTATTCAGAAGTTAGAATCAGCTCCAAAGGAGCATAATATAATAGCCCAGGGCGTTCATGCGATAGCATGATTAGCCCTGGGTTAAGGGTACGAAATGAATAACCGGTCCAACTACCAGGTTATTCAAAGGAAAATCATTTCATGGACCGGACAGCACCAAACGGATTTACAAAAGGGCTAACCCTATGAAATAATATTATAGATTGGACCGCATTTCTATTGTTTATTGGGCCCCGGATCATCCCCTCAAAACCCCGGATAAAACGCTCTCGTCAGTTCCCTGTACTCATCACTGTACCCATGTCTTCCGGTGGTCTCTAAAACGATGGTTCTCTCCTCAATGGATTTATTCTTCCATTCAAATTGCATCAATACTCTTTTCACGCCCTTGTCGGGCAGGGGTTTTACATGAAGCTTCCGGGTACAAAACAGTTTTCCGTTAGCCGCTTCATCCTGGAACACAATAGCCTCTTTCGCAGGCAGTATAATACTGAATCTCCCTATTGCATCCAGCAAGCGTACAATACCATCCAGTAGCTCGTCCCTGGTAAGGTATACTGCATGTCTTGACATCGTTCTTTTGGCATCGGGATTGATCTTTGAATCAATAAAATAGGGCGGATTCGTAACGATACAATCATATTTCCCTTCGTTACTCTTACCGGGAAAAGGTACGGAATGAAATTCCTGTAACCGGATATTGAAAAGCCGGATTCGTTTGTGCCAGGGACTGTTCCGGATGTTCTCACCAGCCTGGGAACAGGAATCCGGTTCCGGTTCAATGGCGTCAATCATCGCTTCCGATCGCTGGGCAAGCATAAGGGCAATAAGCCCTGTTCCGGTGCCAATATCCAGGATCCGTTTTGCACAGGAAACATCAGTCCATGCCCCGAGTAGAACACCATCTGTCCCAACCTTCATGGCACACCGATCCTGCCGGATGGTGAATTGTTTGAATTGAAAGTAAGGATTTGCCATTGGCTCTAAATCGATTTTCCCTCTGTATTGTCAAAGGTAAATAATTTGAATAGCGAAATAGAAAAGGTCCAACTACAAGTTTTAATCGAAGGGAAGACTTTCCATGGACCGCAGCGCATCAGGCATTAATCCTATCCAACCGGTTAACTGACCCGTCAGGGTCTTTCAGACCTGACGGTGTCTTTTAACAAAAATCCCCGGGAGGGGATTAATATTGAATAGCCCCGGGTGCAACCCTGGGTTTTATGGAAACCAATAATGCGGTCCAACTGCACTGTTCTTTTACGGGAAAACATTCCCTGGAGCGGAATACACCAGACGTAATTCAAAACCAATCACCCCTTTAGTCCCCTCAAGGGGACACAATGCTTCGCGACTGATCATTTAACCCGGTCTGACCGATAAACAGCAATCTATATCAGGGATTAACGAATATACCATCGCGCATGGTAAGCATCCTGTCGGCCATATTCGCCAGCTCTTTGTCATGAGTTACGATAACAAAGGTCTGTTTGAATTGTTCACGAAGCGAAAAGAAGAGCTCATGAAGTTCCATTTTGTTCTGGGAATCAAGGTTTCCTGAGGGCTCATCGGCAAGGATCACCGAAGGATCATTGATCAGGGCACGTGCTACTGCTACCCGTTGCTGTTCTCCTCCGGACAGCTCACCCGGTTTATGGTCCAGTCTTTCATCCAGCGAAAGGAAGTGAAGGATTTCCCTGGCTTTGCTTTCAGCCATTGCCCTTGAAAGATTAGCCACAAAGGCTGGAATACAAACGTTTTCCAGTGCAGTAAATTCCGGTAAAAGATGGTGAAACTGGAAAACAAATCCGATGTTTTGATTCCGGAATTTCGATAACTGTTTTTCTTTCAAAAGGTTAACATTAACACCCTCATAGATAATTGTTCCGGAATCCGGTCTATCCAGTGTGCCAAGGATCTGAAGAAAGGTGGTTTTACCTGCCCCGCTCGGACCAACAATGCTAACAATTTCACCTCGTTCAATCTTCATGTCAATACCTTTAAGAACCTGAAGATCGTCGAATGATTTGGTGATATTTTTTACAGTTATCATCTATGATTAATGTTTTGTTCTATGGCTCCTGTTTCTTTAAAACCTGTGCCCATTTCCCCTGTTTTTTCATCGAAAGACAAAATAGAGATACATCGCATAACTTAAAAGAAAGATAAATCCCTTCAGCCGGGTAATCTTACCCCCTTTAAATGGCAGAATAAACAGGAATAGCAGAAAGGATATCCCCAACAGCCAGAAGACATCAAAATGAATAACATTATATCCAACCTCTATCTCCCTTACCATACTGGTTATTCCGAGAATACCGAATAGGTTATAAATGTTTGAACCGATGATATTCCCAATCGAGATATCCATTTCTTTCCGTATAGCTGCAATAACCGATGTAGCCAACTCCGGGATACTGGTTCCCAGGGCAATGATCGAAACTGATATAGCGTGTTCGCTCACACCGAATGTTCTGGCAATCTCTGAAGCGCCTCTTACCAGCCAATCAGCACCCACCATCAAACCGGCTGAGGAGACGATAATCATAACTATCGCCAGAAAGAGTGGGTATCTCGGTTTTTCCAGCTTTCTCCCCAGCAGGTAATTTTCTCTCCTTGAGTTATAGATCGACCAGGTAATGAATCCAACCAGAAACAGGACAAAAATCAATCCTTCAGCAAATTGCAGCTTGCCATTCAGGATGAAAATATAGAAAAGAAGTGTGGCAAGCATCATGATTGGCCAGTCGATCCGTACCGATTTGCGCTTAACCGGGATGGGCAGGATGATTGCCACCAAACCAAGAACCAGGGCTATGTTGGAAATATTGGATCCCACTACATTCCCGATTGCAATAGCCGGGTGGTCAACCAGGACCGCTCTTACACTAACAAAAAGTTCGGGTGCTGAAGTCCCGAAAGAAACAACTGTGACACCCACAACAAGGGTTGAAATGTTGATTTTTTTTGCCAGGGCAACTCCTCCACGCACCAGGAATTCTCCACTTACGAGAAGAATAATAAAACCTGTCAGGAGATAGATATATTGCATAAAGGAAGTTGAGTAATGAATTGGTAAGGTGGGTAAGGATTCAAATCAATGCACCCGTTTCGTTACCCTCTCATAAGTTGTCCTTGATATTGTCTTTCATTTCATTGATATCCTTCCGGATATCATTCGAACTCTCATTGATCTCTTTTTTAATATCCTCCGTAGCTTTCTTGAATTCGCGCATTCCTTTGCCCAAACCTTTTGCCAGTTCCGGGATTTTCTTTGCTCCGAACAATACCAAAACGACAACGAGTATGATGAAGATCTCCGATCCGCTGATAAATAATAAAGCACCCATGGGCTGATATTGATTTACCTATACGAAAATAGTAAAGTTGTATCAAATATAAAAACCACGGCTTGCAAGAAATGTGGTTTGAGGGTGAATTCGCATTAACTTTTCCTCCTGCCTCTCAGCAAGCGGAGTGTTTTTCCCTTTCCCACTGTATCATATACCAGTGGTGTGGCAATGAACAGAGAAGAGTAGGTACCGACAACAACGCCTATCAACAATGCGAAGATAAAGCCTCTGATCACCTCCCCACCAAAAATAAAGATGGTCAATAACACAACAAACGTACTGATTGATGTACTGAATGTACGGCTTAGTGTACTGTTGAGAGCCAGGTTCAGTATTTCTGCCCGTTCTCTTTTCCGGTAGAGTCCGGTGTATTCCCTAATCCGGTCAAACACAACAACGGTATCATTGATTGAATATCCGACCACGGTAAGGATAGCGGCAATAAAAGCCTGGTCAATCTCAAGTGAAAAAGGCAGAAAACCATAGAGAATGGAAAAGAGGCCCAGCACGATCGCCGTATCATGAATGAGAGCTGCAACGGCACCCATACCAAACTGCCAGTTCCGGAACCGGATCAAGATATAGATAAAGATGATGATCAATGAGAATAAGATCGCCCATACAGCCTGGATTTTTATATCATCTGCGATGGTTGGTCCAACCTTTTGCGAACTCATAAGCCCGGCGTATTTATCCGCATTCTGTTCCACAAATTTTTCCAGTGTAAAATCCTCACTGAAATAGGGTTTTAATCCCTCAAATATTCTCTCCTCCACCATTTTATCGATCTCTGTTCCCATGCTGTCGATCCAGAACTGTGTGGATATTCTGATCTCATTGGTTGAACCGAATGTTTTTACTTCAGGGGGTTCATCCAGATATGGAGCAAGTGCATTCTGGATTTCATTGGTGCTCACCGGTTGCTCAAACCGTACCACATAATCCCTGCCACCGGTAAAATCAACGCTCTGGTTGAGCCCTCTGATAAACAGCGATGCAATACCAAGCATGACAATGGTACCGGATATTGCATAAAAAACCTTCCTTTTTGCCAGGAAATCAATATTCAGGTTCTTAAAGGCATTTTCAGTGATTTTGGTGGCAAAAGTGAGTACACTATGCCGGGTCAGCATCAGATGGAAGATGAGTCGTGTGATGAAAATAGCAGAGAAGAGTGAGGTGAGGATCCCGATCACCAGGGTGGTTGCAAAACCCTTGATGGGACCGGTACCAAAGATGTAGAGTATCGCACCGGTTAAAAGGGTGGTGACATTGGCATCGATGATTGCCGAATAGGCATTTTTATACCCATCAGCAATAGCCAGTTTAATCCCTTTTCCGGCTTTCACTTCTTCCCTTACCCGTTCATAGATCAGCACATTCGCATCCACAGAAATACCGATGGTCAGAATAATTCCTGCGATTCCCGGCAGTGTGAGTACCGCCCCAAGAGAGGCAAGCACACCCATCAGGAAAAACATGTTCACAATAAGGGCAATATCAGCTACCATTCCGGCTCTCCGGCTGTAATAAAACAACATGTATAGCAAAACGACTACAAATGCGATCAGGAATGAGTTCAGTCCTGATTTAATGGCTTCTTTACCCAGTGACGGTCCAATGATCGTTTCCTGAATGATCCGGGCGGGAGCATCCAGTTTCCCCGATTTAAGGATGTTTGCAAGGTCTCTTGCTTCATCAATTGTAAAGTCTCCGGTTATTGACGTACTGCCATTTTTTATTTCTGTAAGTACCCGGGCTGAAGAGCGCACCTGATTATCCAGGACGATGGCAATAAAGCGGTTTACATTCTCCCTGGTCATGCGTGCCCAGGTTCGTGTCCCTTCACCATTCATGGACATGGATACCTCGGCATTCGCCTTGGTCTGACTGAATTCTACCCTGGCATTTGTCACAGCATCACCTGCAAGTGGTGCCTGCCCTTCCCGGGTGGTAACCTTTATGGCATGCAATTCGAAAAGGGTTCCGGATTCATCGTATCGATGTGGCTTGGCGCTCCACAAGAATTTCACATCCCTTGGAAAGAGTGATTTGATCCGTTCCATGTTGAGGTAGGTATTTACCTGGGAGGTATCTCTAAAATGAGCAAACCCGACAATGCTTCCGGTAACAAACTGGCCATCTCTGGTAACATTGGGATATAATAATGCGAACAGCGGATTTTGAAGATTGAACTGCTCCAGTGATTCGGGTTGATCTTCTGCCTGTGTTGTATCAGACGCTACCAGATCCATCAGGGATGTCTCCTGACCTGTTGTATCTTCTTCAGTCACCTGTTCTGGTTCAGGGGTGACCAATTCGGCGATCTCATCCTCAGCAACTTCACTGGCAGCCGGCAGTTCCATTTCACGAATGCGTTCATTAGCCAAGGCCAGGTATTGATAGATCTCCGAGTTTTCATAGGTTTCCCAGAATTCCAGGTTAGCGGTACTCTGTAATATGTCTCGCACCCGTTGAGGATCTTTAATACCGGGCAGTTGTATCAGGATCCGGCCTCTCATCTCAAGCTGTGCAATTCTGGGTTGCGAAACACCAAACCGGTCAATCCTGCTTGTCAAAATGTTGAATGAATTATCGATTGCTACCTGTGTTTCTTCCCGAAGGACATCCAGCACCTCTTCGTTGGTGGAATTAAAATCAACCTTATCCCTTAACTCGATTGTTCCAAATATTGCAGCAAGCCGTGCATTAGGGTCGATCTCCTCAAATGCCCTGCCAAACAGTGTAATGAATCCCTCCTGACTGCTTTCCTGGGAATGTTCTGCCACCTGGAGAGCCCTTCTGAATGTAGTATCCATGCTGTGGTTCGAAAGGGCAAGCATAATATCCTGAACGGAGACTTCCAGCACTACGTTCATACCACCTTTCAGGTCAAGTCCCAGGTTGATCTCCTTCTCCTGACACTCTTTGAAGGTATTTCCCAGGAAACTCCACTCATCTTTGTTCAGATCGGAAATTGAATCGATGTACTCTGTTTCAGCAACCAGGTCACCCTGGGCAAACTCCCGTGCATCCCTCTTCACTTTAAAGGTAGCTAATGTAAACGACAACTGGTATATACTAACTAAAGCCAAAGTAATGGCAAATAACAAAATGGCTCCTCTGTTTCGCATTTCTTTGTGTTTTATCCTGATGAGTACTCTTGTAGTTCTAAAATGTCGCGCAAAGTTATTAATTTTTTTCAGAATCCCGCTTCCATAGAGGCAGTAACATCGTGTTGGTCTCCGGCTGGAAAAACCCGGTCCGAGAACCGATTCACCCGAAAAATTCAAAGAATTTTTCGCCATTTATGGCTGACGAAAAGTCAAATTCAAGTATGTCAACTGTTTCACTCAACAGTTATCTTCAAAACTGATGAAAATTTCATACCCAAACTTGAGGGTATTGAATTTGACTTTTATTAGGGTTAACCCTGACATATATAATTGATAATCAATAGATTTCAATTATGTATCGTCATTATTCATGCTGAATGCATGAATAATTCGGGTTAACTCTTCCTGAACGGTCCTGTTCAACAAAACGATCCCCGGAGCAAAAAAGGTCCGGGGATCAATATTTCTGATAACCGCAAACCGGATCAGAAGAGCTTCATATCATCCATCACCTTCATCACCGATTTTACAGCATCCGCCGATGCGTACAGCAGCTGTTTTTCCTCCTTGTTCAGGTCTATTTCGATGACCTGCTCAATACCATTTTTCCCTAATTTAACGGGTACTCCGAGGAAGACATCCTTTAAACCAAATTCACCATCCAGTTTTGCACAACATGGGAATATTCTGTTCTGGTCGAGGAGGATGGATTCAACCATCTGGGCAACTGCAGCGCCGGGTGCATGCCAGGCTGAAGTACCCATCAGTTTAACCAGTTCGCCACCGCCATTTTTGGTTCTATCTACGATAGCGTCGATCACATCCTTTTCAAGCAGCTCGGTGATTGGAATACCACTCACGGTAGTGTATCTCGGTAACGGAACCATGGTATCTCCATGTCCACCCAGTAGCAAAGCCTGAAAATCCTGCGGGGAAGCGTTCAGTGCATTTGCCAGGAAAGCCCTGAAGCGGGCCGTATCGAGAATGCCTGCCATTCCAAACACCTTGGATGCTTCCTTTTTTGAGGTCAGGTAGGCACAATAGGTCATAACATCCAAGGGATTTGAGACAACCACAATGATGGCATTGGGGGACTCCTTTACCGATTTTTCGGTCACCTCCTTAACGATCTTGGCATTGGTGCTAATCAGGTCGTCCCTTGACATTCCCGGTTTTCTTGGTAATCCGGATGTAATGATAATAATATCCGATCCGCCGGTAGCAGAATAGTCACCGGTAACACCTGTAACCCGCGTATCATACATATTCACAGGAGAGGTCTGCCATATATCCAGTGCTTTCCCCTCTGCAAGGCCCTCCTTGATATCAATCAGGACAATCTCTTTTGCAAAATTTTTGTGAGCCAGAACATTTGCACAGGTTGCTCCAACATTACCTGCACCAATTACAGTAATTTTCATATTTTTGGGTTTTTATGATGATTAGTAAGAATGAGTGGAACGAAATTAACCAAAAAACCGAACAATTGAAACACCTGCGGGCATGACCTGTTCTATAACATTAACAGGTCCTTCCGGTTCCCTGGCGAATTCTATCTTTCTGAGAGTGAAAAAGCAGGTATGGCTGAGCTATTCAACCAGTGCATCAAAGTCGACAGAAAGCACTTTATCCTCGACAAAATCATACAGGGTGAGGCGGCGCACATCATAAAATGAGGTCCAGTAATTTCGCAGCGCAGTAATGTAACCTCTTTTTGCCACGTCCTTTTCGGAGTCGGCAATGTTTAGATCCGTTACATCAATTCTTCCAATATAAAACCGTTGTTTGGTAACATCATACCGTTTCTGCGCAATGGTATCTGCTTTGGCAGCGATCATTAACTGGTCGTCCTGCAGGTTGAATTGCATAACATTCAGGAATATATTTTGTTCAAAATCGATCTGTGCCTGCTGAACCTGGGTGCGAACCACTTCTTCTTCCGATTGAGCCATCCGGTATCTTCCCCTGCCCAGTCCCCAGTTAAGAATGGGCATTTCAAATCCAACATTAACTACCTGGGTCTGGTTATACGGTGACTGATATGCTTCCGGGAGACCATCTTCTGTCTGTTTTGTCAAACCAAATGAGGCAAACAGATCGGCAGTCAGCCCTTTTTGAGACTTGGCTTCGGCTACACTCTGTGCAGCCTCAAGAAGTTGTCTCTCTAAAGATAGTATTTCCGGATTATTAGCCCTTGCTTCCTCAACGGCTCTATCAATATCTACTTCCAGTTCCGGTATCTCTGAAGGAATAATCAGCTCAAGCTTGACTGTTTCATTGAAACCCAGGAAAGATCTGAGCTGGAACTCCGATATCTGGAGGTTTATCCCTGCCTGGTTTAATTCAGTCCCTGCATTCAGCAACCTCAACTCCATCTGAAGCAGTTCATCCTCAGCAATGGTTCCAATATTATACCGTCCCTGTGCAATCCGGTACAGGGTATCGGCATTTGAATAATTTACTCCTGAGATATTGATGTTAAGTTGAGCAAGTGCAAGGTTGAAAAACAGGTTCACCCCCTGGCGGTGAACCTGCTCAATGGCATTGATATAGTTTTTCTTTGCTTCTTCATAGGCGAGTGGTTCAATCCGCTTTTCCCACTTCAACGGGTTGTAGGTCGAGATCGACTGCTGGTACCGTATGCTCAAGGGAGTTGATACATATTCTGTACCGGGATCATCCCCCATTTCATCATTTCGCTGTAAATCAGTAAACAGAGAAATGGTTCCACCGGTAAAACCGATGTTTTGAGTCAAACCCAGTTCAAGTGAAGATTGAACGGAGTTTGTTTCGACATAGTTATATTTACCGGTTACCGGGTCGGGAATGAGCGTGTACCGGTGGCTGTACCTGGGAATATCTCCTGATAAATTCAGCGAAGGCCTGTATTTCGCCTTAAAGGTCCTGAACTGCCAATAATTACCCCGGAAACGATGTTTTGCCAGGATGGCGTTAGGTGATTGATCCCTGGCCAGTTGTAGTACCTGTTCAAGATTCAGTCTCTTTACCGTTTGTGACTTTACTCCATCAGTAACAGCAATAAAAAACAAGACCGGAAGTAGAATAATAATAACTCTTTTCATTCGAAAATATTTTCAATGGTTGATGGTATGCCCATGTAATTAATAGATAAATTCTGATAATTTGTTTTCTGTGATCAGGAAGACTAAACTGATGTGTTAATGCTCATCTGTTTGTACACAATCTGTTTATCGGACAAAAGATGTTATTCATATCGTAACGATTCAATCGGGTCTCTTTCCGATGCTCTCTTAGCTGGTGAATGTCCGAAGATAACTCCCACAGCAGCTGAAACACCAAATGCGATGATAACGGAAAACGGGGATACAATAGTTAAAATACCGGATATCTGATGGATCAGCTTGGAAAGGACGATTCCAAGCACCACTCCGATGAAGCCCCCGCTGACACTGATCAGAATGGCTTCGGAAAGAAACTGGACCACAATATCCTTTTTCTTCGCTCCGATAGCCATTCGTGTGCCAATTTCCTTTATCCTTTCCATGACCGATGCAAACATGATGTTCATGATCCCAATCCCACCAACCACCAGGGAGATGCTTGCAATGGCTCCAAGGACAATGTTAAAAACATCTTTTGTCCGCTGTTGTTGTTTAAGCAACAGTTCGGGTACGGTAATTTCAAAATCTTTCACTTCTGAATGCCGCCTGAGGATCATGCGGCTCAGCACTTCTGTTGTTGGTTGCAGTTGCTCGGTTTCCTTAACCTGAACGACAATTCTATCCAGCTGGTTATAATTGGATGATGTGTTCTGGGAGGGATTACTGGAGCGTACTGACATAAAACCCATTCCACGCATCATAACAGTTGATCCAACATTAAGTTTTGAGTTTACCAGTGCCCTGTTTTGAAAGCGCATCAACATGGTTTTCACCGGAATGTATATGTTATCATTGTAAACATTTACACCTGTCTCTTCAAATCCTGTAAGGGTTACTTCTGTCTTTTCAAGTACTCCAATAACCTTTAACCATACAGCTCCGAATTTAACATATTGGTTAATGGGATTGGTTTTAGGAAAAAATTTAGCATCAATATTTGCCCCGATGACACATACCTGGATCCCGTGTTCCTCCTGATAATCATTGAAAAAGATACCTTCAGTGAGGGCCAGATTATACAATTCAAAATAGTCATTGGTTACTCCCACCAGTTTGGCCGGGAATCTTTTACCGCTTTGCATAGCAAAAGCATTCAACCCAATTTCAGGGCTAATCCTCTGAACGGATGGTATCTGGTTTCGAATAGACTGAACATCCAGTATAGACAGTCCCCTGGAGAATTTGGATTGCTGTTTTTCACCGGATGATTCCCCCCCATTATCACCATTCTCACCTGTCTCTTCCTGAACAATCGGATTAATAAGGATATTATTCACTCCAACCATTTTTATCTGCTCCAGGATCTCCTGCTGGGCTCCTTTGCCAATGGCCAGCATGCTGATGACTGCCGCCACTCCAAAAATGATCCCAAGGGCGGTTAGTATCGATTTTAGCTTATTCGATAAAATCGATTCAAAGGCAATAACTATATCATGAAAATATCTTTTCATTCCACATATTATAAAATTGAATCAGCAAGTTTTATTTCTTCTCCTCCTGTGGTTTTTCTTCAGTCTTTCCATCATTCCCGGGCTTGTTCGAGCCATTTTCAGCAGGCTTCTGTTGTTCTTCCTGTTGGCGGGACTGTACTTGATCACCGCCTGATTGTCTGCTTCTTTGGATTGCAGGTTGTGTGCCGGAGTCACTCTCTGTTCTGAACTGATCCTGCGAATTCTGCCTTAATATCCTCATCCGTTCTTCCCTTTCTGCTGCTCTCTTTGCTGCTTCCTGTTGAATCGCTTCCTCTTCCAATCGTTTTTGCTCCTCCCTCTGTGCTATAATCTCAAGGAATTCCTCTCCACGAAGAGCGAATTTCTCCGGCTCTTCAGGAATTGACAACAATAATTTACCTCCCTCTTCCAGTCCCATTTCAACGATGATCTCATTCTCATTTGATTCACCAAGAACTACAATTTGCTTATTGCCATCTTTGGTATATACATACGAGAAACTATCCGTGGCATGAACAGCTTCAAGCGGGATATAAAGTACGTCGTTATACATAGACGTAACAATCTGATTGCTGGTTGTCATGGATGGCCTGAGGATAGGATCGGTTTCATTTACATCAATGATCACTTCAAATACCTTAGCATCCGTATTTGGTAACTGTTCGCCGATATTCGCCACATCCGTAATCACACCCGTGTACTTTTTCTCAGGAAATGCATCTACGCCAATTCGGACTATTTGTCCAACTTCAAGTTTACTTACATCTATCTCATTAACATACGTTCTGGAGATCATTGATGAAAGGTCCGGTAAGGTAGCTACCGTCAGATCCCATGGACTGATGGTTGAACCCACAGTCCGTTTCTGTCCGCTGAACTCCTTCTGATAGATAACCATCCCCGATCCAGGAGCAAATATGGTAAATTTATCAAGCACACTATTCATCTCATCCAGGGTACGTTGCCGTCTGGACAGATCAATTTCTGCTTCCCGCATATCTGCCTGGGCCTGCCTTACCCTCAGTTGATAATTCTTCACTGCCTGGTCATATGCTCTCTTGGCCTTATCCAGGTTGATCTGAGCCTGGCGTATGGTTGCGGGTGGTTCAAATTTTGACTGTTCAAGGGTGATTCCCATCTCCTCCATGCTGTAATTGAGATTGATCAGTTCGTCCCGTAAATTCCTGAGCTGAATGGTGGTATCAAGTTTTACTTTTAGCAGTGCCGATTCGCTTTGCTCAAGCCGATCCATGGCATCTTTCAAGCTGTTATCGGCTTCAGCTTTATCAAGTTGTGCAACATAATCGCCGGAATCAACAATGGTTCCCTCGGGTATTAAATCCTGGATTTTAAGCTGATTGAACCGCAGGTTTCTGCTTCGTAGTTCCGATGGAGCCATGATCATAGTCGATCGTTCTGCCTGAAGTTCACCGGTAATGGTAACCAGGATCTCAAAATTACCTTTTGTAACCTCAACTTCCAATCGGTTCTGTTCATCCGATGAAGTCAACTTACTGAAAATAATAAGGCCAACAATAACAATGATAATGGCTCCTGCAGTAATATAGATCGTCTTTTTCATTTGAATAAAGTTTATTAATATGGGTACGCAGTCACATCTTAAAAATTGCGCCCAAAAGTAATAAAAATATCAATTCTTCAGCAATCAAATATCTTTTTAACACTTTTTAACTTATTGATAAAAAGTGTTTCTCGTTTCAGATTATTTGACATTTCAAACCGTGTATTTATTCCATCCGGCCCATGATTTTTTTTACCGTGAGTTCAAAATTGATCTGTAAGTATTCACGTTGATAGTGGAATAAATCATTTTAAACTCCGAAGGAGTGAATTAGTGGTAGCCCAATAATCCATGCGAAAGCATGGAAAGCCATGGTTTTGCTGTAAACCAGATTAAGCGGGCCAACTGCGATGCAATACAAATTACCTGGCAGGGGTCAGAAAAGGCGTAATTTCGTTGATGATTTTCTCTGCCAGGGAATTGGCATGTTCCATGCTATCACTCTCGGCATAAACCCGGATAATCGGCTCTGTGTTGGATTTTCGCAAATGCACCCATTCTTTCCCGAAATCAATTCGTACCCCATCCGTATCGTTAACCGGGTGATCTTTAAATCTCTTTTTGATCTCAGCCAGCAACCGGTCGACATCTGTATCGGAAGAAAAGGGAAGTTTGTTCTTGGACATATAGTAATCGGGATAGGATCTTCTCAATGCTGAACAGGAGAGACGAGATTTCGACAGGTGGGTAAGGAACAGGGCAATACCCACCAGGGCATCTCTTCCATAATGAAATTCGGATAGAATAATGCCTCCATTCCCCTCCCCTCCAATGACTGCATTCTTTTGCTTCATCATCTCCACCACGTTCACTTCACCCACAGCTGAAACAAAATGATTACATCCATATTTGCCGGCAATATCCGATAATGCCCGGGTAGAAGAGAGATTTGAAACTGTATTCCCGGGTTTGTGTTGTAAAACGTAATCGGCAATGGCGACCAGCGTATACTCCTCTCCAAACATTGATCCGTCTTCGTTAACCAGGACCAGCCGGTCCACATCCGGATCAACCACAATGCCCAGGTTTGCACCCACCTGCTTTACGGTTTGAGAAATGATTTCCAGGTGTTCGGGCAATGGCTCCGGATCATGTGCGAAGGTGCCATCCGGTATACAATTTATCTCAATAATATCCTGAACTCCCAATGCCCGAAGAAGTTCTGGAACCACTATTCCGCCAACCGAATTAATCCCATCAACAACGATCTTGAAATTCGCTCCGTCTATTGCATCCCTGTCAACCAGGTCCAGCTCAACAATTTTGTTAATGTGTTTCCCGGAATAGGTGTTGTCAGTAACCATATGCCCAATGTTTGCCCCCTGAACAAATTGAAACCTGCTTTTTTCTGCCAGTAATAAAATGGCCATTCCATCTTTCTCATTAACAAATTCTCCCTTTTCATTCAATAGCTTTAAGGCATTCCAGTTGGATGGATTATGACTGGCTGTAATGACGATCCCACCCTGGGCTTGTTCTTCTGCAACGGCGATCTCAACAGTGGGTGTAGAGACCATTCCAAGATTAAGGATGTCAATTCCACAACCCATTAACGTCCCCGTTACGATCTGGTTTACCATCCTGCCGGAAATCCTTGCATCCCTGCCAACAACTACGGTTAATTTCCTGTTCTTAAAACGATCCGACAGCCATGTTCCATAAGCCGAAACAAATTTTACAATATCCACAGGAGTAAGTCCTTCACCAGGCAGATCGCCAAGGGTGCCACGGATTCCGGAAATCGATTGTATAAGGGTCATAATTCAGGATAATAGAGAACCAAATTTCAGTAAAAATAGCTGAAATGTCAAAAATATACCGACATAATCGGAATGTGAAATCACACATACCGGTAAATCCCATCCGTTAAAATCGTACCTTTGCGGTTGTAATAAAAGGATTCATGCAAAAACCGGGAAAAACAAGTCAAAGGATTGAACGGAGTGAAGGTATCCGATTGAACAAATACATTGCAAATACAGGTCTTTGTTCAAGAAGGGAAGCAGATGACCTGATTCGTGCAGGGTTAATCAGTGTTAACGGCAGGGTTACCAATACCCTGGGTACCAAAGTTGCTCCATCCGATGTGATAAAATACGATGGTAAAATTCTTTCGAAGGAAAAAAAAGTATATATCCTGCTGAATAAACCAAAAGACTTTGTCACCACTACAGACGATCCGCATGCCAGGAAGAAAGTGACAGATCTTGTTCAGAAAGCCTGTCCGGAAAGAGTGTATCCGGTGGGCCGGTTAGACCGTATGACAACCGGCGTTTTACTCCTAACCAATGATGGAGATTTAACAACAAGACTAACCCATCCAAAATATAACCGGAAAAAAATCTATCACGTATTTCTAAACAAAAACGTGAAGGGAGATGATCTGGATCAACTCGTTAACGGGATTGATCTTCCTGACGGAAAAATTTTTGCTGATGCTGCTGCTTATGTTGATCCGGCAGATAAAAAACAGGTTGGTATTGAGATACACTCCGGAAAAAACAGAATTCTACGACGGATATTTGAACATCTTGGATACAGGATCATAAAGCTTGACCGGGTCTATTTTGCCGGTTTAACAAAAAAAGGCCTTGCACGGGGTGAGTGGAGATACCTTAAGGAAAAAGAGATCATCATGCTGAAAACTGGGAAGTACAAATAAAATTCACCGTTGCACTTTTGAACCACAAGAAAAGTTACATATTCATAGCTCTAATCCTGGGTTTCTCCGTTTTCCGTTCACCGTCTCAGGAAAATCATTATCATGGTGTGGTTGTTGATTCAAAAACGGGAACATCCCTGCCATTCGTAACCATACTTTTCAATACCTCGGGAAGAGGAACAACCTCCCAGATCGATGGCCGATTTTCTATTCCGGCTGACCGTGGAATTACCACCCTTACCTTTTCCTGCGTCGGATATCATTCCGAATGGTATGACCTGACCGGTTCCAATATCAACAAGACAATCGTTATCCGGTTGAAAGCCAAAGCCTACAGGATTGATGAGGTGAAAGTCTTCCCGGAAATCAATCCGGCTCACCGAATCATTGAAAAAGTGTATGAAAACAGAAAAATAAATGATCCGGAAGAGCGAGAGTCATTTACCTATACAGCATATAATAAGTTCTACATTACCATGGATGCAGATAGCCTGGCGGGAATAGATTCCCTGTCGCTGCCTGATTTTGAACAGAATCCATTTTCTATACCGGATTCCAATTTAGCCAGGCTCGGTGAACTCATTAAAAAACAACACCTTTTCCTGTTGGAATCTGTCAGCCAACGGGAATTCAGGCATCCGGATCAAAACAGTGAAAAAGTCATTGCATCCAGGGTATCCGGATTTAAAAACCCAACCTTTTCAATCATTGCCACCCAGGTTCAATCTTTCTCCTTTTATAACGATTTTATCCGGATTATGGAAAAAGATTACCTGAATCCCATAAGTAAAGGGAGCACCAATAAATACCTTTTTATCCTGGAGGACACAATTTACACTGAAAACAACGATAGCCTGTTCGTAATCTCTTTCCAGCCCAAAAAAGGGAAAGTTTTTGACGGAATGGAAGGCTTTTTTCACATTAATTCGAACCGGTATGCCATTCAAAATGTGGTCGCTACAGCTCCCGGTCCAAATAACATGATGGATATTACGATCCAACAGAAATATGCTTTGCTGGAGGGGACTCAATGGTTCCCTGTCCAGCTGAACACCGATCTTACCATCTATGGTCCCCAATCAGGAGAATCAGCTGGAAAAGATAACCCCCTCAAACTTTACGGTATTGGAAAAACCACCCTGTCAAACATCCAACTAAATCCGCTATTGGAGAGAAAGAGGTTTGACGGACTGGAATTTGAAGTAGAGCAGGGAGCGACAAAAAAACCGGAGGAGTTCTGGAAACAATACCGCACAGAAGCCCTCACTGCGAAAGATACCACAACATATCATGTTGTCGATTCCCTTGGAAGAGCACTCAACCTGGATCGAAGGCTAAACACCTTCGAGACTTTTGTTACCGGATATATACCTTTCCGCTTTTTACACATTGACTATACTTCACTGCTTAACTATAATGATTATGAAGGGATCCGTATCGGTGCTGGTGCAGTGACCAACAATAAACTTTCCCGGTTTGTTAGCCTGGGAGGTTATTTTGCCTACGGATTCAGAGACAATGAGATCAAATAT
>Ga0315543_1001011_pt1 | contig 31988 bp, 29 predicted proteins | sample SalMarSW160210MG_2_FD_203098 | JGI IMG/M metagenome (GOLD analysis project Ga0315543, IMG submission 203098) | Salt marsh sediment microbial communities from the Plum Island Ecosystem LTER, Massachusetts, United States - Salt Marsh Sediment SW1601-210 ... | reverse complement strand
TTAATTCTTTGTTTTCTATAATAAAAAGAATAGAAAAATCATTCTATTGGACTCTACTCATATAAAAAGTTGTGTTTTCACCATATGGAAGATTAGGTTCTATCATATCGATAATTTCCCAATACATTGGATATAATGTACTTCCCGACATCACTAAATATTGACCGTACGCACAATAATTTACATTACTATTATCCTCATCATCAGAATAAACATAACCTTGAGATTTGCCACTAAGGGTTCCAAAAACTCCATATTGAATGCCAAGATTTGGAAATGTTGTACTCCCATTATTAGCATCCTGCCAAAATACATAAAATGATAATAAAGTGTTATTACTCTGTTCAAGAGCATCTGGAAAATAATAGTTTGGATTTATTTCAGTTCCATTTAATTTAACGTAATTTGTATTTCCATCGTCTTCATTATCAAAATACCTTTCAATATTAGCATATGGTTCCCAATTAAGATCGAGAACTGCATAAGTATGGTATTTTGATCTTGAAAATAAGCTTTGTGGGACCAGACAAAACTTTAGTGTTATATTTCGATCAACCACTGTTGCTCCAGTCCAACCTCCTTTGTGATTATTGTTATTGCTATCTTCACAATCCATGAAAACCCACAATTCATCATATTCACCGCATCCTGTGGTATAAGGAGGAATGGACCAGAATTTTTGTTTAATTACTCCAACAAAGTTACCATATGCACTTTTTGTTGATTTTTTTCGCAACGAATTACTTCTCTCATACTCATTTTCCATTGCTTCACTATATTCTGCCCAAGCAGATGTTTCTTGCTTTAAAGATTCATCAGTCATTACTGTTTCAACTTTTTGCATTCCTTCCACATAGGAGGTTTCAATTTTCCCAATTAATTCAGTGGGATTTTGGGTTGAGGTTTCATCATCTTTTTCTTCGCAACCTAATGTAATAAGAAGGAATGAAAAAGAGAAAAGGAGAAAACTAAACTGTATAATATTTTTCATAATAAAATGGATTTAAGTGATTAAACATTTGTATGATAGAGTCGATTTTTTCTGAATTATTAAATATCCCTATTTTAATTCAATAAATAAATTATACGATAACTGTAATTTCTTCGAGCAATAAAACAAGTCTTTAGTGTATTAATATTTGATAGTATTTACCTAACCTCCTGTTACTATTAAATTTTTCTAAATAAAAAAATTATTTTTTCAATTCCCTATCAACGAACAATACTATTTCAATTACAATAATAAATAATTTATTGATAAAGTTGATGAAAAAACCGATTAAATTTCAGGAAATAGGGTAATTTTCATAAAAACCTTGCAAAATGGTTGGAGAAACAGAAAAGAACCCACAGTTGAATATCTTCAAAACCCCATTGTAACAATTTATAGATCTGAGGTGTGATATATGCCTTATGGCGGATAAAATTGACTGGGATGCAGTCTGTAAAGACTTTTCAGGTTACTACAAAGATTTTGGAAGACCTTCTATGTAGTATTTATCTAAAATTTAAATTATGGTAAAAACAGATAAAAATAAACGTGGTATTATTGCATTGACTGATTTCGCAAGAACAATAAATGGAGAAATAGGTTCCTATCAGGAACATTTCATAAATGAAAATTTCCATTACATTGTAAGATTAGATAATGGCAGAATTGATATTCCGGTAGAAAATGCACAAGATTATGAAGTTCAACCAGGAAGTATTTCAGATGAACAAATTATTCGTATAGCAAATTCATACCAAAATCACTAACCACTAGAATAAAATGAAGAATAAGAGTAACATGAGGTATGTAATCACAATCCTTTTAATTACTAACTCATATAATGCTTTTAGTCAGCTTGAAATCCCTTCCAAGGTTGATGGCTGTTATATTGTAGAGCATAAATATTATACTCTTTGCTACAATGAGAAGCATGAACAGGCCTCCTGGGTTGCTTATGCTATTTCTTTCGATATGGTTCGGGGTTTGGCTGATCGTAAAGATAATTTTAGAGAGGATCCTCTTGTTCCCTCCGGAAGTGCTCAGTTGATCGATTATAAAGGTTCTGGTTTTGATCGAGGCCATCTTGCCCCTGCTGCTGTAATGAAAGCAAGCGAACTTTGTATGTCAGAGAGTTTTTATCTTTCAAATATGTCTCCCCAGGTTCCTGGTTTTAATCGTGGTATATGGAAAGAACTGGAGGCTTGGGTGAGAGGCAGAGCCATGTTCGTTTCTCAGTATGATACCGTATTGTATGTGGTTACCGGACCTGTATTGACTAATAATTTAAAATCCATTGGTCCTAATAAGGTTTCTGTACCGGAATATTACTTTAAAGTGATTTATAATCCTATTGAATCGCAAGCAGGTGCTGGTTTGGCTTTTTTAATGAAGAATGAACCATCGAGTTTAGAACCTACAGATGAATCTTTCCGGGTACCCATAGATAGTATAGAATCTCTTACCGGGATTGATTTTTTCCCAATGCTTGACGATGAAAGAGAAAAAGAAATTGAATCTAATAGTGTTTTGCTTATTTATCCAGTAGGAGGTTCAATTATTTATGAAGTTGGACCGACAGATACAGTTATACGTTGCCAAGCCATTACCAATTCAGGCTTACAGTGCAAAAGAAATGCTGAGGCTGGTTCAAAGTATTGTTTGCAGCATAAAAAATAGATTCATTATTTTGTATACCTTATTCATCTAACCTTTTGACTATGAAAAAAAAATTAATCCTATTAATTTTCACTGGAGTTTGCCTTTCATTATTCTGTCAAGATAAAACTCCTACAGATAAATTTGAGTATGCATCTATTTATCTCAAAATCCGCTATCAGGGAAATATTATTATTTACGATGAAAAGGGTAATTCCAAATCACCTTTACTATCGTTACCCAATGGGGACACAGGTATTTTAGAGGATTACTCTGATCCTGATAATCCTAAAACTTTTTCAGAATTGAATAAAATTCTAAATTACATGGGAAGTTTTGGCTGGTCTTTAAAATCATCAACAATGCTTCCTTATGAAGGGGATGAAGGGAATACTGATGGATCGAATTTGCTTAATTTTAATGAATATGCACAATTTTTAATATTTGAGAGAAAAGTTCAATAATATAGAATATTCCATTGTACCAGAATGCTAAAAAAATCTTCATTAGCAGAACGTAAATTTTCTGCAATATACTTTAATAGTCTAGTTTTACTTGTTATATCAGCCATAGCCATCGGAACAAACCGTATATTTATATTGAATTATCACTTTACAAGTGTGAACGACGCATTTTAATACTTCTAACCCCAGGGAAAATTGGATGGAGCATTCAGGACAAAGAAAACTTATTAAAGAATAATCTATATCAATAGAGATTCTCAATCATACTGTGAACAGAATATGCTGACAAAGCATTATCCGGAAGATCTTATCCCGGTAAAGAATTGTCTACATGGTATTATAGGATCATGGATGATCCTTGGTAGACTGCAGTAAATATAAAAGATAAATATGTAAATAAGCGGAAATTAAAAAGCGACCCTTTACAGATCGCTTTTCGGATTTTCTCCGTCACCCCAGAGGCCGCTTTCAGGGCAATCCCTTGCTACCTGATCCTTGCATAGGGTATTTCAAATTTACAAAATCCAAATGATAGTTAAAAATTTACTGTAAGAATTTTACAACCTGAGATAAATCATCAGTTATATTTCTTTAAAGGTTGCAAGTATTTCCGTGATTTAGAATGAAGAAATTCATAATTTATTCGAAAATATCATATCTAATGTAAAAATGCCAAATTGATGTAATCCAAATTAAATGGATTGTTAGCGATACGTGAAAAACTTATTGAACTATTCTATATGAAAATCATTGAAAATAAATACTTTTATTCCTTATAAAGGATATCTAAACTGATAGTTCAATCCACGAAACAATGACATATTTTAATTACCCGGAATATTTCAAATATTTAAGCGAAATTGAGAAGAAAAATGCACCTGAAAAATTATTTATGGAAGGAGATTCTTCGTTGCTTACTGACGGTAAAAGGGTATCTGTTGTTGGTTCTCGCAAGCTCTCTGATGATGGGTTTAAACGAACAGAAATCATAACTAAAGCTTTAGTTGAGCGAAACATCACAGTGGTTAGTGGATTAGCCGAAGGAGTTGATACAGCAGCACATAATGCTTCTATAAATTTTGGAGGCAGGACTATTGCTGTATTAGGCACTCCTCTTGACAAAGCGTATCCGGCAAAAAACAAGGATCTTCTCAAAATGATTAAAGAAAAACATCTTGCCATATCTCAATTTCCTGAAAATTACCCCTTTCAAAAGAAGAATTTTCCAATGAGAAATCGTACTATGGCATTAATCAGTGATGCAACTATAATTATTGAGGCAAGTGAAAAAAGCGGAACCAGGCATCAGGGCTGGGAGGCTTTACGTTTGGGAAGACTTGTACTGTTAATGCAAAATGTTGCTGAAGATTCCTCACTTACCTGGCCAAAAGAAATGATTGGCTATGGTGCTCAGGTACTAAGACGCGAAGATTATTTGGATATACTCGATGACATTCCTTCTTTTACAGCCAGTGCCAGTGTTGAAATCACTTACTAAAATACGGTATTTCACTTTATGCAATTATTCTCCCAGGGGACATTCCGAACTTTCTATTAAATCAAGAAATGTATGCGGAGGAATTAAGGCTGGAAGAATAAACATTATTAATTCTGCAATTGAGCGTATTGATGATCTGAAAGCGGAAGAAATAGAAGATTTCTTTAATGATAAAATAACTTTGGTTCCTGTTCCAAGAAGCGCTCCTTTAACTCAAGGAGCACTTTGGCCAGCTAAAGAAATTGTCAATGCCTTACTTGAAGCAAACCTGGGAAAAGATCATCAGGTTTTAATTAAGAGAATACATCATGTTAAAAAATCTTCCTCACAAGTGGGTGCTGATCAAAGACCTTCTGTGGAAGATCACTATAATAGTCTTTCGGTGCAAAAATACTTAACGAAACCAGAGAGAATAACGCTTATTGATGATGTATTAACTCTTGGAAGAACTTTTTTTGCATGTGCCCAAAGACTTTATGAAAGCTTTCCGGAAATAGAAATAAGGTGTTGTTCTTTGATAAGAACTCAGAGTTTGATACCGGATATTGAAAAACTTTTGGATCCATCTTTCGGAGATATTACTTACAATAATCGAACGGGTAAAACAACCCGAAATCCTTAAAATTGATTATTGTTTCTCACGATTCGAATGAATATATAGATCAATCCTTTTATCTCTCTCAGAAACAGCGTCTATTCTGTGTATTTTAATCTCATCGGGAAGATACCAAACCTCGGCAAAGAAATTCCCCAAATCATACAAAAGTAAGCGTTGATTATAGTATTCTCTGGATGCGATAAATTTCCCTTCCAGGAAAACTTTTTTTCCCTTTTCATTTAAAGAGTAGGATGAAAATTCAGATATATTCATACCGAATGAAAATAAAAAAACATTATGCCTACTGATTTGCTTGCAAATACATCTGGATAGCTTCAAATATTGCATATTTCATAGCATATTTTGCATTGTTTGAAGCTTTCACCTGATACATTTCTGAATTCATCCGCTCCCATTGCTGCATTGAAATGCTTGGCGTATAAGTAATAAAATCATCCGGAAAATCAGTTAACTCTTTTCGCCCACCAAGGTACATTTCAAAAGCGCTATGGATTGCATCCTTAATAGAAATAAGGTGTTGTTCTTTGATAAGAACTCAGAGTTTGATACCGGATATTGAAAAACTTTTGGATCCATCTTTCGGAGATATTACTTACAATAATCGAACGGGTAAAACAACCCGAAATCCTTAAAATTGATTATTGTTTCTCACGATTCGAATGAATATATAGATCAATCCTTTTATCTCTCTCAGAAACAGCGTCTATTCTGTGTATTTTAATCTCATCGGGAAGATACCAAACCTCGGCAAAGAAATTCCCCAAATCATACAAAAGTAAGCGTTGATTATAGTATTCTCTGGATGCGATAAATTTCCCTTCCAGGAAAACTTTTTTTCCCTTTTCATTTAAAGAGTAGGATGAAAATTCAGATATATTCATACCGAATGAAAATAAAAAAACATTATGCCTACTGATTTGCTTGCAAATACATCTGGATAGCTTCAAATATTGCATATTTCATAGCATATTTTGCATTGTTTGAAGCTTTCACCTGATACATTTCTGAATTCATCCGCTCCCATTGCTGCATTGAAATGCTTGGCGTATAAGTAATAAAATCATCCGGAAAATCAGTTAACTCTTTTCGCCCACCAAGGTACATTTCAAAAGCGCTATGGATTGCATCCTTAATAGAATATTTTCTATTTCCGGAGGCTTTTATCAAATAGACTTTTTGTCGCAGGGTGTCAAGCTGGGAAGCCGAGATAAGCATAGAATGAGATCGAAAATCGGTTGGCTGATCATCAATGTTCATTTGGGATTTTAATGGCTGAGGCTTTTTTATTTTTTTTGGTTTCTCCCCTACCCTTTCTCTTTCCTTTTTTTCTGGCTTTTCATCAATAAGCTCTTCTGATGTTATTACAGGTTCTTCATTTTCTTGCTGAACAGTTTTTTCCTCTTTTACTTCTTGGAGTTTTTCTGCAACGTCTTTGGGTTTTATTCTTGAAGGCTTTACAACCTGCTTTTTGGATTTTCCCTTTTTAACATCCTTGAGTGGATTGAATGAATTTGCACCTCTGTCCCTGTTAAGGATTTCAAGACCATCAATCAAATCAGTGGCACCTTTACCCAGCTGTGAAAATTTATCTTTGTTGGCCATTTTGAATGGATTTTAATATTTCATTTGATAATTCTCCATAGTCAAGCGCTGCATGGCTAGTCCGGTCATATGCAAAAATATCCACTCCTTCTGCCTGGGCTTTTTCAATTGCAGTATTTTTGCGAATCATTGTGGAAAAAAACTTATTCTTAAATGCATTTTCAACATTTTCCCGTGTAGCTTTTGAAATTGTAAGCTGAGAATCATAGTTAGTCATAAATGCTCCCAGGATATCAAAGTCAAGTTCCAGATCAAATTTTAAATCCTGAAAATGTTTGATAATGGATTTTATACCGTTTAAGGAAAATACATTGGCAGCAATAGGAAGCAAAATATAATCACTTGCTGCAATAGCGTTATCTGTTAAAAGACCAAGAGAAGGCGGGCAATCGATCAGGCAAAAATCAAAATTGCTTTCAATTGGTTTTAGCAGCTTTTTCAAAACCTTTTCACGAGCATTTTTTGTTACCAAAGCTTTTTCCATCTCTCGAAGTTCTCCCGAAGATGGTGAAAGAAAAAGATTGTCATTAAGCTGAAGAATAGGAAGCTTGGTGTTTTCTTTTTTAGCCACTACCTGAGAGTATGCATCATTAAGAGATATAGTAATATCATATTGCCCAAAATGCTGGGTCAGGTTTGCCTGGGGATCAGTATCAATCAGGAGCACCTTATAATCCGAATAAGCAAGATACGCTCCTATGTTGGCCGTAGAAGAAGTCTTGGCCACTCCCCCTTTATTGTTTACAAAAGAAATTGTTTTCATACGATATTTAATCTTTAAACGATTTATAATCTTAGCAAGTACGATAACAAATATATTAAATCTTAATAATCTTATAACGATTTATAAGCTTAATACGTTTTATACTAAATCTTATGTATTTGATTTAAAGCTTTTTATCATGTTAATAAATTATAGGGAAGGGGAACCCTCATTAGAAGAATTTAATTTTTATAAATCCACACTGTTGCTACATATAACGTTATTGTTATTTATAAAAATAATAAAATTATTTTTTCTTTTTTTTAATTGAAATTTATGGCTGTACTTTAAATTTATCTTTGATTTTATAAGCCGTCAGGCGTAGTAAGCTTAAGTCAATAAGCTTACTAAACCAAAAGAACGGGCACATATAGCTATGAAACTAAATGCTTTTAGAGTATTTCTTTTTTGCTGCCTACAAGAACATCTCCGGCAATACAATCAAGTGTATCTTCCCTTGCATCTATGATTGTCATTTTCTGATCCTCAGCAAGCTTTTTAAGGTATTCCCGGAACTCTTCCGAACTCATACGCCCTTCACGAAAGAGTTCTGTTGCCGTAAGGTTTAGTTCCCAATCTTCAATAAGCTTAGAGTTCGCATCACAAACCATTGTACGCCCATCGTTAAGATCAAAAAACTCTACAGTAGAACAATTCAAATGCTTGTAGTATTCCGAAAATTGAAAATGGTGTCCATTGAAAGGATAAACTTCTTTAGTTTCTCCGTTTGTTTTTATAAGTATTGCCATAACTAAAAACATGTGTAAGTTAAACAAATATTCGATTTTGGTTGCGGGCAGTTTTTAACGTCTTGTCTGAGTATCACAAAGGTTTCACACAGTTCATTAAAAGTGAAATACCGCTTTACCGGTTTTCGGGTTCCTTTTTTTCGAATGGTGTAAGTATAACGCCCAGTGCGGTGGTTAACTTCTCGTTTTATGAGAGTATAAACCATTCCCCGTTGGGTAAATGAAAATTCAACTACCGGGTACAGTGAAAAAAGTGATGTATATCTATATTGTGTCATTGAATTAAATTTTTAAGATTAGAAAATGAAAGTAAACCCGGGGGGATTATAATTCCCCCGGTTCCTCGATATCGGAAAACTCAACGGTTTCCCCTATTTTTATTCCTACCAGATCACCTACAAAATCGGCTGCTTTTTGTGCCTGGGAAGAAGCGCGAAAAATAAATTTTTTATCTCCGCGAAGGCATGAAAGCCAGGATTTGATATAAGCTGCGTTGTTTGTGATTTGCTGTGTAAATCCACAACGGGCAGCAGTAAAGGCACTGAATAGTTCTGCGGTAAGTTCTTCCTCGGCATATTCAGGGGTTCCAAAACGGTTTTTCATTGGTCGGTTTAATCGGCTTGCGTGTCCTGTCCAGTGGCCAAGCTCATGAAAGGCGGTACGATAAAATGCTTCTTTTCCTTTAAATTGCTCGCGATCGCATAGCTGTATAAAATCCTGAATCGGATAGTAACAATTCCCGCCATCCTGCACGTATGCAATTCTTGCACCTGTTTTTGTTACAAATTCCTCGGCCAGCTCGTCTTTTTCCGGTTCTGTATATTGGATTGTTTCCCCTTTAAAAAACAGTTTTTCGGGAAGGTCTGTAAACTGCTCAATATTGAAAACATTGTAATATCTAAGCAGCAGGGTAGTTTTTACACCTTCCGGCATTTCCCCACCACCTGCCAATATTTTTGCAATTTTGGCGGTGATATTTCGTCCTGTTTTTTCGTCTTTATAGAGCCTTCCCCAATAGGTAATAGGTCGTCCTTTTTCACCCTTTTTTATCCTTGCTCCGAGGTTATTTCCCTGCCTGACAGTAAGCCAGCGATTTTGACCGTATTTATTCTTTTGAGCTACATAGCAAAGGTAAATTTGATTGAATCCCCTGTATATGGTTTTTGATACGGGATTGCTGGCAAGGATTTCTCCTGTCGAGGGAGTCCATGAGTAGGTAAAATTAAGTTTCTCGTGTGTTTCCAGAATTTCAATTATCTGGTCTGTAACCATCTGATATATATCAAATTTTTCTTTATTTTTGTTCATAACCATATTTATTATGTGTTAATAAATTATTAAGGGTACAGGTCGCACAACCTGCACCCTTTTTTTATTTATTTAGATTCTTTATTAAGGATAATATCCAAGCGATCAACTATCAGATCAATAGTGTATTTTTTCGCGTTGTTGTTATCCTCGTAACTTCGTGGTTTAATTCTTCCCTCGACTGCAACCAGTGAACCTTTTTTGATGTATTTCTCGGCAATTTCAGCTTTGCCATTCCACAGGCTAACGGTGTGCCAGTCGGTTGTTTTTACTTTTTCACCGCTTTTTTTATCGGTGTAGGCTTCATTTGTAGCAATACTAAGATTGACTACTTTTTTACCGTTGTTGGTGTTTTTTACTTCGGGATCGGCTCCAACAAAGCCACGCAATTCAAAATAATTCTTAGTTCTCATAGCAAATAAATTTTTATGATTAATAAATGGTAAATTCTACCTCTGTGAGATTTTGCAAATCGCCACAGGGGTAGAGTTGATAAAACATTTTTTGTGCTTGCTCTTTGGAGGGAGCAAAAAGGAATTCAATTCCTGTTTTTGTAAAAGCTTTAAATTTTTTCATGTTGTATTTTAATGGTTGATAGTTATTTGATTTTTCATCGGTTATATCCTTGGTGCCAGATTCTGCGTTGTTGAGCAATTTTTTATTTTCTTTTTGAGCATACATTTTGGTTTGTTTTTTTTCGTTTTTTACATCCCCGTAAGCCGAGTTCATTGTCGTTTCGCAGGTGTAAATCAATAAAGCCGTTATAAGCCTCTGGTGTCAATACCTATAGCCCTTAGTATTCAGCTGTGTGAAAAATAGGGGAGGGAAGGCTCTTAGGTGAAACTCTGGTGTCGGAGAAAGTCTTTTTCAAAAAAGGCTTCGAAGCGAAGATTTCTGCCTAAGTGCCTTCGCGGGAGAAAGAATCTCTCATGAAAAAGAAAGGCCGGATCGCTCCCCAGGTGAAGCATTTCGCGTAACCCGTGGGAGGGAGCAGGTAAATGAATTTTTCAGGTGTGTTTCTTTCGTGGGAGCTTGCAGGGAGAGCAAAAGATGAATACTTAGGGATATAGCTTGCCAGAGGTATTGCACCAGAGGCGCGGCTTTATATTTTTACACCTAAAGAAAAGATACGACAAGGAATGAAGGGTGGAGGGTACAGACGAAAACAATACTTAAAATCCCGGATGCTTCAAAAAAAAGAAAATAAAATCATCAAACAGGTCCGAAGGACACCGCTTGATTAGTCTTGCGTGAGAGGGAATGAAAGTTTAGTTTTATCCTTTTTAATTGGAAATAAACAAAAGAAAAAAGAGCGACCAGTTGGAAGCTCCTTTTTTTCCTATACAATTAAAAAGTTAGGGCTGAATTTTCGAGTGTGACTTTTGAAGTACAAAAGTTCTCGATACTTTCTTAATAAAATGTTGATAAGACTTTAATTAAAAAAATTCACTTTTCTATGAAAATCTAAAACCATTTTCTATTTTGTTCCCGGGAAAATTGATGTTAAGTGCCATAGTATTAATTGTTGGTTTCAGTTAATTGAAATCCACACAACTATCACGTATAATGAAAAAAAAGATTTTAGCATTTTTCACGCTTATGGCTCTAAGCGTTAGCAAAATTTTTGCTCAAAACGAGTTTATCAGATCCCTGGAAGATATTAGAGATGACTGGATCAGACCTGCTTATCCCATTGTTGCTGGTATTGTATTCATTGTAGGTGCACTGATAAACATGGGTCATTTTTTTGGAGAAAACAGGGATATTAAAAAAGGTATAAGCAATATTCTTGTCTATCTTGGGATTGTTCTTGCTGTTATAGGAATATTTGAAGCAATAACTGCATTGAGCATTTAACCAGAATGGAATATAAAGTAAAAAAAGGCGTAAGCAAAGAACCCCTTTTATGGGGAATGAAGATACCACAGTTTATTGTTTTTATAAGCATACTGATTATAAGCGCATTTATTTTGGTATCAGGGTTAACAGTAAAAAAGATACTTTTAGTTACGGTAATGCTTGGAGGATCATATTTCATATTACAACTACTATCTAAAACTAACGTGATTAAGGCGTTTTTCAGTGATCGTTTCCCGGATACGGTAAAAAATGATCTATTGAAATAAACAGACAGATTGTTTATATAGTGCAAAAACAGTTATTGAGCATAGCCAAACCCTTGATCTACTACGAAGGGAATAAAGCCTATTCAGGTAATGGGAGCATACTCTATGGATATAAGTTGGTGCTACCGGAGATTTATACCCTGAGTGAAAAAGAGTTTGAGGAAATGCATACCATGTGGTATAGAGCATTAAAGGATTTCCCGGTAAATACGATCATCCATAAGATGGATATTTACCTGAAGGAAAAATTCTCATTTTCTGAAAACGGGAATCAATCATTTCTGCAAAAAGCAACAGCAAGGCACTTCAATGGAAGGGAAACCCTTAGGCATCACAGTCTAATCTTTTTCAATCTTCCGAACCCGGAAGTGTTAAACAGTGCCAGGATAATAAACCCATTCAAGAAACCAATCAAGACTGAGAAAGCTATAAAAAGCTTCGAAAGGTCGAAGAAGTTTTTCTCTGTAGATGTAAAAAAGGCGGTTGATTTCATAAATACCAGCCGTTACGCGCATATAGAGCCTATTTCAGAGGAAGAATTCCAATATTTGGAGCATGGATATTTTAATGGTTTCTATGAGGACCGGGTTACTGATATGGATTTCAAAGAAAGTAAAGTAGGGGATAAAAACATAGGCACTTACACGCTTAATAATATTGGTCAGTTTGGCGAATCGGTACACACAAGTATTGAAGATAGCGCAATGAGTGAAAGAGAATGGATATACCATCAGGGCCAAATGGATTCCATGGCCATTAAGCTAAATTGCGATCATATATACAACCAGGTTGTTTTTATCAAGGATCATCATCACGAAAAAAAGAAGATTGAAAAGAATAAGGAAGATTTTGCAGGATCAAGAAAGTTTGCAAGGGAATATCAACGTGATGCAGAAAAGTTGGATGAGTACCTGGATGAAATAGCAGATGATGAAAAAATAAGGCTGGTTTACGGGCATAACAATATTATTTACTATGCAAGTGACATGTCAGAATTTGAATACCTGACAAATCAGATTCCCAATTTTTTCAAATCGGTAGATATTATGCCCTACTATCCAAAAGGAAAAAATAAGGCAAATATTATTGCAAATTCATTCCCGGGCTGGATCGGCAACATAGACCTGGACAATTATTATGGTCCTATAGATATACAACAGGTTCTTTGTTTGTTCACTAATGTTTCACCATACCGAAATGATAGTGAAGGAATATATTTTAATGAGCGATTGAACAATGTACCGGTGCGTAAAGACATTTGGGACAAACAAAGAAAAAGAATTAAAGCCAGGAACTTTTTTATTATAGCACCAACAGGAGAGGGAAAGAGTGTTGTTTTTAATCATGTTGCCCGCCAGATGTATGAATCCGGGATATCTATCGTAATTGTTGATTTGGGAGGATCATACAGAAAATTATCCCTTCTTTATCCTGATGACACGGTTTATATACATTACAAAGAAGGGGAACCAATTGGATTAAATCCTTTTGAGCTTAAACCAGGAGAAAATGTTACTGCAGAGAAAATCGAAGAGCTGAGCAACTTTATATTCAAGTTGTGGAAAAAAGACCGCCTCCCCAATGATGGTGAAAGTGTAGCACTTAAAAAGCTAATAAAAGGGTACTATGCAAATATACACCAGGAACATAGTTTTCCCGATTTTTACGATTTTATAGACCAGTTTAAAGAAACACTAACCAAGAAACTTGAATTAGAAAAGCATGTAAACCTAGATGATTTCATACACATATGCAGTGAGTTTGTAGGAACTGGTATCTATTCATTTCTTTTTAAAAAGTCAAGCTCACAAAGTGAAAGAATAGGAGGGAAGAAGTTCATTGTCTTTGAACTGGATGAAGTAAAAGAAAACCCGGTACTTCTTACAATAATGATACACCTGGTTGCCGAAACCGTTAGGAGTGTAATCTGGAAAGACCGAAAGAGTCAGGGAATTGTATTTTTCGATGAATTTGCGAAAATGTTAAACTTCCCTTCTGTACTAAGTAGTACAGCATATTTCTACCAGGCAATAAGAAAATATGAAGGATCGGTTGGTGTAGCCATACAATCTCCGGCTCAGCTTCCTGAAAATGAAATTAGTCAGGCAATCATTGATAATACACAGGTGATGTATATTTTGCAAAACACAAAAGGGTATGAGCATGTGATAAAACGTTTTGGAATGCGCCCTCACCATCAGGTTCAATTACAAAGTTTAAGAAACAATTTTTCCGGAGATAGGAAATACAGTGAATTTATGCTGGTCCTTGGAAAGGAATGCAATGTATATCGCCTGGAGATCCCTCCTGAAGTTTTTTACGCATACCAGACCGAAGGAAAAGAATACCAGGAAATAATGGAGCTTTATGAGCAAACAAATAACATGGAAATGGCTATAACTAAATACATGGAAAGATGAAAAAAGAAAAATTTTTAATAATAATTTGCATATCAATATCCAGTCTTAATGCCTTTGGTCAGGCAGGAGCATCTATAGTAAATGATCCAATATTAACAAAGCTGGCTACCAAAGAAGCAGTAGACAGAGAAGTAATAAAAACAAGCACACTGAAATCATTGGAAGAAAGTGTAGTTCAAACCAAAAAACTTGAAGAAACATACCAACTAACAAAAAAGGCTTATGATAAGCTATCCGAGGTAAACTCTTACATAAAGCAATACAAGAGTTTAGAGTACGCATTAAAACGGCAAAAAACAATCATGTCCAGGACAAAAAAAATGATAGGTGATTTTGAAAAAAGTGATGTTTTTACCGTTAAGGAATACACCAAGATCGCTGATAATCTAAATCGATGTGTTAAAAATAGCCAAGAGATAATTAATATGTTTGATTTGGTTTTGCAGAACGGATTAACAAAAATGAATGATGCTGAACGCATAACCATATTAATGGAACTGGAAGATGATCTAAAAGAGAAACATGCATTAACAGAAGCCACACTTGATTATTTTGAGGATATTCAGCGTCAGCGCGAAGCAGTTAACGCACTTGATACCATGGGAAAAATGATGTATTAAAAGATGAATCTTGAACTTGTAAATAAAGTCTTTCACGAACTCTTTGATGATCAGCTGTCGCTATTTATATACGCAGCAAAGTTCATTGGAGTACTGCTTTTCATGTTTACCATTGGTAAAAAACTCATGCAGAATTTCTCAACAAAGGGAGTGAATTTTGATAAAACAAAAGAAGGGCTAAATCCTTATGATATACTAAGGGCAATAGTACTACTTGCAGTGATAGTCTCAATTACAGAGATTCTTACATTGTTTGATAATATTTTATTATTGATTGAAAATCTCGGAATGTCAGCTTATAGAAAAGATCTATCTCCACTTGCTTTATACGATGTTCCGCTGGAGGATCCAGACACAGGTTCAAGCACAATTGATCTTGTATTAAGGTATTTAAGAAAAATCAATGAAAACCTTAACCCGATATCATTTGCCTTAAAAGGGATATACATTATTTTATGGATGGTAGATATAATACTTTTTGTTGTATTCATTGCTCAGCGTTTTTTCTTTATGGGAATCATTAAACTTTTTGCTCCTATTATAATAGGATTATCCATACTACCTGAATACAGGGAAATGAGCTACAACCTGGGTAAGGTTTATTTAAGAAATTTCTTAGTAATAATTCCTTACCTGGCTGTTTTTGTATTTGCAAATAAGATACATGATGCGCTTGTTGCCGGTGCTCATGAAATTGTCGGGGGAGTGGGAAGTACCGCTATGATTCTTGGGGGTCAAATGGCTGTTCGAACCGTTGCGCTTCTTGCAGCGGTAGTTATCAAGGCAATGCTGCTAAAGAAATCAGGTGATTTTATGAAACAATTAATTGCATAATGAAAAATTTAGAAGTGGACATATACAAAGCGATCAGAAGAAATAATGCTATAGTATGGGGTCTTGTTGTGGCTTTTCTTATTGCAATGTTATTTGGTTCTGTCGTGCTACTTAGAATTTATAAGTATCAAATGAATCATACGCTTACCCTGGACAAAAACGGCCAGGTGTTGCCTCTGACATGGATACCCCGACATGAAAGCCTTGAAATTGAAATGAAGCATCATGTAGAAATGTTTTTGAAATACTTCTATGAATATGATCGCTACAACTGGCAAACCCAGGTTGACAAGGCATTATGGCTATCGGATGAAAGTGTAGAAAAAATATTTCTAAAACGTGAAGAAGAAGGATGGTTCAATGAAGTAAACAATCTTGGAACAAGACAAAGCATACATTTTGAGACAGACAGTATAAAAATAAGTGGGGTCAAAGAACCTTTTTCATTTGACATACCTGCAGTACTTGTAATTGAAAATGCATCACAGAGAAATATCTATCAGTTTCGGGCAACGGGAAAGCTTCTTATTGTGAATAGAAATTACCCTTTTAATCCGCACGGTGTTTTGATTACACGCTATCGCGAGATTCAGAAGAAATTAATTAAAAGGGAGGAAAATGGAGAGAGATAAAGCAATATTTTTTGGGGTAGTTGGTGCTGTCTTAATATTACTGATAGTATATATTTCGTTGTCTTTTGGAAAAGATAAATCGAAGGATCAAAAGGAAGAAAGCTTTGAAACACCCGATTTGGATATTGAGAATAAAAAATACGATTACAATTCAAGAATAGCTGCTTTAACAAACGACAGGTATGAAGATGTTCAAAGGGAGAATACCTTGAGGTATAATTTTATAGAAGAAAAGGAAGAAACTCCGGAAGAAGAGATTAAGGAAGAACCGGAAGAAAAACCTGTAATAACTGAAAAGAAAAAACCAACAAGTAAAAGGAAAACTACCTCAGTAAAAAGAACTCCAACAACTTCAAATAATACAAAAACACTGCCCAGGCAAAAAGAATCTGAAAAGGACAACACGGTAAGTGTTAGTTATTCTTTTTCATCGGGTAGCTCTGATCAGGCAACAGATGAAAATACAAAAGCTGTAAACAATCATAAAATGATCTGGGCCCAGCTTAATGATAAAATAAGTGTAAAACACGGGAGCTATCAGGTTTTTCTTCTTGAAAAGGGCAGTAATATAGGTGGACGGTATTTCCCCGGAAATTCCAAACTATATACAATGGCTGTTACTGAGGCTCAGTATATAGATATCCAGGTATACAGAATTAAGGATATAAACACCGGTGAGGAATTTTCAGTTTCAATGTATGCTATCAATGAAGATCGGGGCAGGGGAATAAAATACCAGGGAAAGGCAAACAAAGAAGGGGATAAGGCTAGAAATAATTTAATATCAGAAACCATGAGATCGGTATCGAGAAGATACGATGTTGATGAAGTTGGCGAAGCAATAGGAGAGGGGGTCGAAGATATTTCTTCACGTGATAAAATCGAAGTTCCCCTGGCGAAAGGTTATCGCTTAATATTTGTAGAAAATTAAGAAAGAATGAATAAATATATTTTTACATATCTGTTTTTGGTAATAAGCGTTTCAAGCTTTGGACAAAACCTTGGAACTATAAAAGTCAATGAGAATTATAGTGCTACCTGTGAGTTTGATAAACCGGTAAAAAATATTTATATCAGTAACAATGAACTTACAGAAAGAAAAAGCACCCAGGAAGGAATAATTGAAAACAAGGTTCGTCTTTATGATTACATAATAGATGGAAACACGGTAATTTTTAGTACATACAAAAAGCTCCAGGCAAAAAGTGTGACTATTAAATTGGTAGATGGAAGTACCTGGTATGGTATGATCGAGTATGATCCTGAGAACAAGCAAATTTTTTATGATTACGATTGTGACAATAGAATTAAGAAAACAAAAAAGGTTGAAAAGGAGCAAAAGGACAGTATAAGTGTAATAAAAGATCGCCTGAACTATTGCACATCACAAAAAACCAACTTTGAAGGGTTTGGTGTAAACAAGAACCGCATTTATTGGGAAATATCAAACATCATGTCAGATGGCAATTTTTTATATATAAAAATTGTGGTAAGCAATAAGTCCGGTCATGTTTATGAAATCACTAACGGAAAGGCGCTGTTTACATATGAGGAAGGGAAGAGCCGCAATATTAAAAAGAAAGAGGCAAGTGTAGAAGTGGATGGTCTTGTAGTATATCATCAGGGGAAAGGAAAAATAGCTGCTTATTCAAATGAAGTTTTGGGATATGTCATTCAAAGTTATCCTTTGAACAGTAAGGGGACATTGACAGTAAAATTCCTTGAGGCAAATGGAAAAAGAAACTACGAGATAGTGATCCCATTTAAATACATGGAAAAAATAGAGGTTTTCAATGACTAGATATTTGATCATAATATTAATAAGCTTGCTCGGCCAAAGCGGTTTTTCTCAAAAAGTCAATTTTTCGAGAAACATCGGAACAAAAGCTGTTGGGCTATCATTTTTATACCAAAATGAAGCTTACGGGGGTGAACTGACACTTGAAAAGAAAATCGCTTACCAATTAAATTACTGTGTTGGTTTAAATTATTTCCAGGGAGGTACAGAGTACAGCGATTTTGCAAGTTATGGTCTTGAAAATACAGGCATTTATGAATTTTTGAATCTAAATGATAAGCTTCTGGTTGGAGCCGGTCTAAAGTTAAATATGGGCATTGAAGATATACGCTCCAAAGTGGAAGATAAGAAAATAAGAAAGTTAATGATAGGTATGGGGGCGATGGTACGCATGGATTTATATATATCTAAAAGGTTAAGTATATTTATAAACGGCTCATACAACTGGAATTTCAAAAGCAAAATATATACTAACAATCTAAGGGTTAACACTGGATTAAAAATAATACTACTTTAAATATAAAAAATTATGAAAAATTTATATGCAATTCTTTTTCTTATAGTCATTTCTTTTTACACAGTTAATGCTGATGAAGATATATGTAACGGTGAAACATGGATTTTGGAGTATAACTATCAAGAAACTAATTGTTTACATATACTTGACTATTATACAGGAGATTTAATAAACCCTGAAAATGTTGAAATTAATTTATCAGAAAACAAAAAAAAAATAGAAATTACAAATAATGGTTCGAGAGGTACAATGAGAGTTCGTGTTAAAAATATTTGTGAAGGTTATTGGTTTAACATATGGATTAATTTATATGATAAAGACGAAAAACTTTTTGTTGATCTTCCTGCCGGCTATACGGAAGGGGAAGAACTTGTATTTGCAGGAAGTGAAGTCGTTACTTTCCGGGTAAGACCGGAGCATGATCAGGATATGTATTTTAAATATGAAGGAGGTCATATAGGTTCCTATTCATTGGGTTGTGCTTATGGTGTTCAGAGTAGTTGTAATTATTTGAATGAAGATTACAACATCGACATAACAATGCTTGGTTTTACAGATCATAAAAACAATGTAAACCTTAAATTTTACCCTTCAGATCCTCCATGCCAGGATCCTTTAATTATACCAATATATACATTATTAGCGCCTGAAACTCCAACTGGTCCTACTGAAGTAAATGCAGAAACCCAAGAATATACTTATTACATACCAAACTATGATTCTAAAGCAACAGATTATGTTTGGAAAATTGAGCCATCGGATGCCGGAACAATTGTAACTGAAGATGATGATTGGGTAAAAATTCTTTGGCATTCAAGTTATAAAAGAACTGCATATCTTAAAGTTGCTCCAATAAGCGAAACAGGAACAGGAAACTTTTCTGAAGAGAAGGAAGTAAATATTATCGGACAACCAGGGGCAGTTAATATTTATGGTCCAAGTGAAGTTTGTTATAGTGAAAGCACAAATCAAATTGAATTTTCATGTGATTGGACAGACAATAACATTGTGTGGTCAATAGAAGGAACTGGAGCAACAATTTCAGAAGACCCGAATTATGAAAACAAAGCGACTGTTACTATAAATTCAAGTACAAGTTATTTTACAGTAAAAGCACAACCATTTCGTGAAACAAATCCTGGGCCAATATCAGAACATAGTGTTACGGTTAATGAATCTGGAGTAGATATTGATTTTTCACATGCAAATACATGCAATGGTCAAGGTACAATTCCGGTAACAGGAATACTGCCAAACGGAGGAAATGCCTGGGTACAAAATTATAAGCGTGAAATTAGCGGAACACCAACCAAATTTTATATGATAACAGATGATAATACAGCTTATACTTCTTTTTATGACGATCAAAATAAGCTAGGAAGGTATGATGATATAACATGGGATATTTATGTAAAACTTGATTTAAGTAGTTACCCATCCGGGGCACCTGTTAGGAATGCTTATTTAAGTATAACAATGTCTGGAAGCTCTCCTTATAACGGAGAAGATATAAAATTTGGAATTCAGAGTAATACAATAAACATAGGTGATGTTTCAGATGTATGGGCCGATGGAAAAGAAGATGGTATATACAGCATTGCGGATTACAATGAAAGTACAGATCCTAATGTAATTAAACTAAATATAACTCACCTAATCCCAGAATTAAAAGCCAACCCAACCTCTGGTATCTATTTATCAGATCGAGAAGAAACAAGAAGATCATTTTACATTTACAATGTATTTGCATATCAAGATCATCAATTACCTTCCTTTGAAATAGAGTATTACACAAACAATAATAGAATAAATACTAATGCTACTATTGGCACACCATATTCAATCTTATATGAAATTAATGATGGTGGTTGTAAAGCTTCAGAAATTCAGACTGTTTTAATAAAACAAACACCTACATCAAATTTCATCGCACCATCTTTCTGCTTGGAAGAACTCCCTGCTGAATTAACTGGAGGAAGTGCCAATATGCCAGGCAGTGGAATATACATTGGAGATAATGTTATTGATAATGATATTTTTCATACAAATGAACCTGGCAATTATGAAGTAATATATGAATTTACAGCAAACAATGGCTGTAAAAGCCAGTCCACTGAAAATGTGAATGTATTTAATCCTCCAAGTTTTGAAATTACCTCAGTAGATGAAATATGCGGAGGTAATCAAATTACAGCATCTGTACCTACTCCATCAAATTACACAAGTATTAATTGGACCCTTGATGGTCAAAATATAACAGGTAGTTCAATAAATTACACTCCTGATAAATCATTTTCCGGATATAAACACCTTGAAGTAGATGTCGTCGATATGAACGGGTGTTCTAATACGATTGAAAAAGACATTGAAATTTTCGAAACACCATTGCTAACATTAAATGACAGGTCGGAATGTCAGAATACATCATTCGAATATTACCCTGATATAGTAGGTATTTCTGATGGATCAAATTTAAGCTATCAATGGTCAACAGGAGCAACGACTGATCATATTAATGTTTTTGTACAAAGCACACAGCAAATAGGATTAACAGTTACAAGTCAGAATAATTGTAATGCAAGCGATAATATGACTATTATAATGTTAAGTTCACCTAATGTTAGTGTAAATAATGATGAAGTTTGTTTTGGAGAACAAACTACTTTAACGGCTTCTCCTTTTATTCCTTCATGGTCTTATGAGTGGAGTAATGGCAGAAGGGGTAATGAAATTACTTTAATCCCTGATAATACAGGCAATAATGAATATACAGTATGGGCAACAGATGACAATGGTTGTATGAATTCTGCAACCTCTGTAGTACATGTTAATGAATTGCCTTCATTCACATTACCAGATCAAGATGCCTGTTATGGAGTTGAAACTACAATTTCAGCACCACCTGGTTTTAGAAATTATGTATGGAGTACCGGGGTATCCGGAACCTCAGTTATTAGTATTACTCCATCAACTTCTCAATTGATAAGTTGTGAGGTTGAAGATTATAATGGGTGTAATAATTCCGCTTCTATGACACTTAATGTTCATACGCCAATGCCTCTTTTCATGCAAAACATTGATGCTTGTAAGGATGAAATAGTGATACTTGAAGGACCTTTGGGCTTTGATTATTATCGTTGGAGTAATGGAGTAGAATTTAGAACAACAGAAGTTATTGCTGATCAAAATCGGAATTATACTCTTGAGGTTGTAGATGTTCATGGTTGTGAGAATGAGGCCACCATGACGCTTTTTGCAAATCCATATCCAATTATTAACATGACAGATTATGGAATAAATGAAGGAGAGTCAACAAATATTTACGCGCCATCTGGTTATAGCCAGTATTTGTGGAGTACTGGACACATTGATGATTTCATTACTGTTTCTCCAGATGAAGATACAGAGTATTGGGTAAAAATAACTACCGATGTAGGTTGTGCTTCTTCTGATACATTTATGGTAATAATTTATGATATACCGGAAATTGTAATTGATGATATCAATATGTGCCTTGGAGAAACAATTGAAATTGAAGCTCCTGAAGGATTTGTAACGTACAATTGGACAACTGCTGAAGAAACATATGAAGGAAGGGTTATAAGTGTTTCTCCTGAAATAAACACAGTCTTTAATCTAGAAGTTACAACTCCTACTGGTGGAGTAGGAGGAACAAGTTTTATTGTATATGTATTTGCACTTCCTGCAATTGATGCCGAAGATGATCTTATATGCTATGGAGAATCTAAAACAATTACAACTCTTGATGGTTTTTACTCTTATTTATGGTCTACTGGCTCAACAACCAATACAATTACTGTTTCGCCAATTGAAACTACAACTTATGGATTAACCGTAACAAGTGAATATGGCTGTAAGAATGAAGCAGGTATTAAAATAACCGTAGATAATCCTAACACTGATTTTACTGCAAGCATGGAAAATATACGTCCGGGGGACCCGGTTCAGTTTGTCGTAAATACAATAAATGAAACTTCTGAATATAAATGGACATTTGGAGATAACACAAATGGTATAGGACCCGATATCATTCATTATTACTATGAGGAAGGTGTGTTTGATGTTAGATTAGATGTATTGAGCGAGAATAATTGTGCTGCATTAAACGCAAAGTTGGACTTTATAAACGTAAATGAAAACAATTCAGGTGTTTCTGTAAAAGAAAACAATCTAGATATTCTTGGCATTAAATTATATCCTGTTCCTGTACGATCAGTCTTACAAATTGATGTAAGCAGCTACAATAAAACAAGCAAAATAGATTTTTCAATTTATTCAAGTTCTGGTAAGCTCATGAGCATCTTTATGATTAATCCAAAAGACATTTATGAGCTAAGTATGTCAGATTATCCAAATGGACAATACATTGTAATGCTTCGTGTAAATGGTATTATTTCATCACAAAAAATTGTAAAAATTGACTAGCCCTAAAAACCTAAATATTGCAGGAATACTCATTATAGTATTCCTGCACTTCTCTTGTGAAGAGCCAAAGGATTACTTTGAAGGTAAAAATTCTGATCCCCAGGTTTTTCTTAAGACATCGTCCGGATATTCATCTGAGTTGTCTGACCTTCATAAACTTTCTACAGGAGAAAATTACAAGTGTATTTTTAAATACATCGATGATCAAAGCTACGAATCTTTAAAAGTAGATTTTTTGAGTGGTAATGGATCATGGGAAAGCGAGGATTCAGTTTTTTCCTATCTGCCTGACACTACAGGACAGCATAATTTAGTTTTGCACTTTATTGATCCGTATGCAAAGGAAACAACATGTAAACTAAACCTAAATGTCTTTTGGAATTTAAAACCAGTAGCCGCTTTTGAATACTCCATTTCCGGTAATATTTTAACCGTTGATGCTTCGGAAAGCTATGATCAGGATAGCGAGTATGGAGGCATCATTGCTGAATATAAATTTCTGTTAGATGGAGTTGAGAATAATCTTTCAACACCAATATTTAAGCAAAATATTGATCTTGAAAAGATCCATATTATAAAATTGCAGGTTAAGGATAACGATGGAGAATGGTCCTCACTGATCAGCGATATAATTCTAACTCAGCCTGGTACATAAGTGTAAGAAAAAATAATACCTTTATTAATCCATTGGATGAATTGGATATATGAAAGACACATTACAAAATGCAATATAAGTCTCTCTAAGTTCCTGCTATCCCCTGAATAACGGGGCGATATATAGAAGTTTTCGAGCTAATTAGTGTTTGTTACAAACAATTTGTACCCAATTGCTAAATCCTAACATAATCAAAATATGGCAGATTATTTAAAAGATACTAATATTAAATTTCTAACCATTCAAACTGATGATTTAGAAAAAATAAATTCCGAGATTGAAAATATCCTAAAAGAAGCCTTTCCTAAAGACAGTTCATTACAGATTGAATATGTTATGAGATATGATGGATTAGGTATTAAACGAACAGATTTTGAGGAGATAAAAAACTGTTTTGAAAGAGCAAAAGTTGTTGAAAGACTTGTAATTCAGTTGAGGAGTAAAAACTTAGATTTTAATAATAGGAAACTGATTGAACTAAAACTTGATAAGGACAATCTGATAAACTCATATCTCGTGGTCTCTGACAATAATGAATCTTGGGTCGATACTAAATTCAAACATTTACAGTCTAGATTAGAGAATTATAAAAACCAAAATAGATTTGCTCATTCGATATTTTTTGAATTATTTATTCAGCTTGTTGGAATAATTTCTGGACTTTTATTAACCTTAATTGGAAGCATAAAATTAGCACCTATTATTCCTATCCAGTATTCATTTTTCATTCTGTTTTTTAGTTTTTTTCTTATTTTCTCTAACCTGTGGTCATTTATCTTAGTCCAAATTCGTGTACTCAGAAATAAACTATGGGAGATTATTTCTTTTAAGAAAAAACCAATGAGTTTGATAATTCAAGCTATCATATCAACTATATTCAGTTTGATTTTAGTATGGTTATTGTCTATTAGTTGGAATATGCTTACAGATATTGGGAAAGGTATAATTGATAAATAATGAATGATTATTATTTCCATATCTAATCTGAACCAAAATGAATCAAGATGTAGATCAAACAATTAGCAACAAAGTAGCTTTGGTATTAATGCCATTTAACAAGTCCTATGATGATATTTATCTGATCGGTATAAAAGAAGTCCTTGAAAAATATGGAATTAGATGCAGCAGGATTGATGAAGAATTATTCGTAGGACAGATATTAGAAGAGTTACAGAAAAGTATTTCTGAGAGTGATATAATTATTGCTGAAACAACAGATAAAAATCCTAATGTTTATTATGAAATCGGATATGCTCATGCTTTAGAAAAGATTGTAATATTGATAACAAAAGATGCTAATACATTGCCTTTTGATTTGAAGGGATATAAGCATATTGATTACAATGGAGAAATTAGAATACTAAGAGAAGAGCTTGAAAAATATATCATATGGATTAAGGATACAACTCGAGCTGTATATCTTTCTCGAAGCCCTGTATCATTGAGAGAAGAAACTAAAAATGCACTGATTTACTTGTATGAACAAAATGAGCCAAGACCAGCAGCAGAAGTATTAGAAAGGGCTAAAGGGATTTATGGTATCTTAAATGACTTAAAGGTATTGGGATATGTAAAGTTTCATGGATCTTTTCAAACTCACACACCAATACAACTAACTGAAGAAGGAAGATTGGCTGTAGAGCATTTATTAAAAAGTAAGAAATAAATACAACTGGGCACAGCCTGCAATATAAAAAATTAGGGTTGAAGTGGCTTTCAAAAGTTGGTGCCCCGTACCAACTTTATGTAACTGTAAATAGGAACGTAGCCCGCTACTCCCCAACTTTTCATATTGCGAGACTATCAGCTGTAAGTGTAAAACACCGAAACGAACATTGAAACCTGATTATAAAATTTGAAAAAACGGATTGAAAATATTAGCTCTATGATTGAAGGTTGGTGCAAGAAAAAATTAGTTTTTGCCCGCCCGCTTCTGCCTTTCGGGTCAGTTTGGGAAGCCTACCCACATTGCACACATTTGCAAATCACACAGGCTGACCCACAAACCAAAATTTGCAAAAGAGTGCAACCCAATAAAACTCATCTCTGATATGACAACAATCAACATTAGTGAAAAATTTACTGTTAATGACTTTTCTGATTTAATAAATAATTACTATTCAGATTCTATAAAATCAAAAATAGTACTTTTTAATTTGGAGATATTGGAATGGCTTTCCTTAGAGGCATTGACCTTATTATTTGGGTGGATAAATAATATTAAAAATATAAATGAGAATAGTACTGTAAATATTAGATTACCAAATCCAAATAGCATTGAATCAGATAAAATAAATGAAATAATTAACGAGAAGAAGAGTAACAGAAGGCAAAGAAGATTAATAAGTTTACTTGAAACCTGGAAATTTAGATTTTTTTGTGATATAGATCCAAAAAATATTATCGATCCTCCAAGTAATCTAAACTCACTAATTGAAGAAAGACGACAAAGAATTTATTTCGCTGATAGCAATTGGCGTAAAATAGTACCTTTTAGAAAAATTGATACCTCCATTTATGAAAGCCTTGATAATATTAGAGATAACCTTGATACGGAGTTATCAGATATTTTCAAACTAGAAAAAGATATTAAAACCATCCTAAACAGATTTTCAACAGATACACCATTTAATAATAAAACATTAAGCCATTTAATTACTGTTGAATTATTATTGAATACTTTACACCATGCAAAGGCTAATGAATCAATTGTTTCTGAGTGTTATTTTGCTGTAACTCTTTTAAATAAGTTTAATGTTGAGGATATAGAATATGAGTTAACAAGAAGGAGAATCGAAGAATATCAAGAATACAATAATTGTACATATCAAGAAGCTAAAGAAAATATTAATGAGGTCACAGAAGAAGAAGTTAATTCTGAATATAAAAGACGAATTAATAAGAGGTTACCTCGAAATATTGAATCTGAAAGGACTAAAGATACTTTATCCTATTTTAAAGACCATAAAGAGAAAGCATATATTAATCGATCATATGTTGAATTTGTATTCTTAGATTTCGGTTCTGGAATACCTAAAACATTGGAAAGTAATTATCATGCCAACGTAAATAAAAAAAGCATAAAAGAAAAACTATCACCAAAACATTTTAATTGTAATAATAATGACAGTCAAATAATAGAGTATGCATTTTTATTAAATTCCTCAAGAAATCCTTTTGATAAAAATATAAAAATACAGGACTTTGTACCAAGAGGCCTTTATTTTTTACTTGATATTATTAAGCTTTATAAGGGTTTGCTAGTAGTCAGAAGCAGAAAAGGAGAAGTAATATTTGATTTTTCAAAAACAAATATAATTAGGGATTCTGTAACTCTGTCGGAAAATAATTATGATTTTCCCGGAACAATGATTAATGTATTAATTCCTGAACAAACAAAAGAAGAGACTAAAATTGAACCTATTCAGGATTTAAAAAAGATATCTGTAAAGACTGCTGAAAGAATACATATTAGCATTCTTGATATTTATAGAAAATTTTTAGAAAGATATTCCAGTGAGAATTCTTATAAATCTATTGATTTATATAATTATTTTTTTAATGAAATAAATACGTTGTTAGATAACGCTCAAACAAGAGAAAACCATACAATTATATATCTTGACTTTGCCGGAGCAAACCTTACTTTTGTTGATTATAAAATATTTTATTTTTTAGCAAATACTCCTAAAATAAATAAGTATACAAATATTGTATTGCTGAATATTATCGATAAAGAATTATTAAAAGAGGTTAGAAACGGACTAATGAGTTTTGAACCTTTTATTTTTAGACCCATTCCTTGCATTATAGAACAAAAAGATGGTATTGATATCGCTTGGATTGGGATTAAATCAATTGAAGACGAAAAGAAATTAAACGAACTATTGAAATATGATAATTATACCATACCATCAAGTGATTTCAAAGAACCTGAACTTTTAACTGGAAATGTTATTGAAGTAAATTGGCTTAGTGATAAAAAAGAAAAAGCTAATCTTCAAAGATCAATATTTTTACCTTCAATATACGATATAGATTTTGTTAATAGTAAATTATTAAATGAAAAATTGAAGGAAAGAATAACTAATCCTAAAGAAAAGGATGAGGATATATTTTTAAGACCAAAAAATGCAGTATTTCTTACATCAGGAGGTTATTATCAATATGAGTTTTTGAAATTTATTGATTTACTATTTAATAAAGATAGCAATAATAGAGCATTTAGTGAAAAGATTGCTATTAGTCTATTTAATACATGGAGGTGTAAAAAAGGACCATTGCCAGAAAATATTGATTGGATTCTTACAGTAACGCTAAGTAGTCAAATGTTAGGTAGAGATGTAAGAAAGGTATATAGAAGATTATTTTCAATAGATGATGAAAGCAAAAAACCAAAACTTTTAAAACTCGCTCACTATTATGAATTTTCAAATGAGATTGGTTTTGAACAGATAACAGAGGGTGATTCCGTTTTGGTTGTAAATGATGTAATTTCAACAGGAAGTTTAAATCAAGATATTTATAACAGTCTGATATCAAAAAAAGCCAAAGTTGTTGCTTTTTTTACAATTGTTGATTGTCGCATACCAGATAATAAAATAGATAAAGAAATTGAGAAGAAATCTATTTTTAATCCACAAATAGATAATATAACCATTTCACTTGTTGAAGACTTTTATATTCACAAGTATTTAACCAATATCAAATGTTATAAGAATGTTATAAAGATAAATCCTATTATTAATGCTCCTACAACTATGAATCTTGAACATAGTGAAAATGTTAAAATCATCTTCCCAAACATTACTGATGTTTTAAATAGAATAAAAGATGAACATTTATTAATTGGTTATTTTATAAATAACAAATCATTCCATACATACTTCCCTAATACAGAAGATATATTCTTACAATATTCAGGTAAAGAATTTTTAAAAGAGTTAATTGAAAAAATAATTGAAATCGAGAAGAAAAGGGGCTTCATAGAAAAAGAAAATTTAACACATAATGCTAATAATAGATTATTAGTTGATTATGTATTTTATCCAGTCTTCTCAGGAATTGAGGCTTTCGAAGACTATCATTTTCAAAAATATTTCAATAATAAATTCTTACGTGTATTTCCTATACCAAGAATTGATACAGTTAAAGGCTGGCGATTTACTTTTCCACCTAAAATACTAAATAAAATTACTGAACATAAAACTGTTTTTATATTAGATGATGGTTCTTGTTCAGGTGAGACTATTTTGCAAATGATTGATTCAATATGTTTTTTGGATGTTAGTAAGATAATAGTCTTATCTGTATTTGGACGATTAGAAGATTTTCAACGTGAGTTTTTTTCAAGGATTAAGATGATGAAGGTTAAAAACTTAAAAAGTGATGATACTGCTCACAATGAAATAGATGAACCAATCATTGAAACCCACATATATTTCGGAACACATTTAAATATACATCATTTCCCATTTGAGAAATCCACATCATTTATAATAGAAAAAAATCATTTGGAATCATTCCTTAAAAGGACAGATAGAAAACCAAAATTAGTTATTGAATATATCAATAATAGATTAAATGCACTTCAAGTAGTTGACATTAAAGATTTTGATTTAAATAATTACAAGATTCCGGAACATTTTCCGATAAGAAAAAATGATAATCAAATTGATGTTGTCAGAATATATGAAATTAGAAACATAATCGGAAGATTAGATAGCTACAGAATCTATAAACAGTATTATGATAATACAGATTTTGCTGATGACAGAGATTTAGAATTGATTATTGGTATCGTAAATCATGAGCCTCAGATACTTGAAACTATTAAGCATTTATTGCCTGAATTATTCTTAAGATTAAAAAAGGAAATTAATAAAATTGTTTTTGAGCAAAAATTTAATTTAAAAGAAAGATATTTCTTATGGAAAACAGAGTCTTTATTGATGTTTTTATTTATTATTGATTTCCCAATATTATATAATGCTTATAAGTTAAAATTACTTTTCGAAATATTAAACAATCTTGATAATAATAGAAAAGCTCTAAGTTTAGTAACTTACGAACTATGGCGTGAAACAATTGGCGAAGGTAAAAATGGAGAAGCTGTTAGAGCGTCAATCTTTAACATATGGTATCCTGATTTTAAAAATAATAATATCAATACCAAGCAATATAGACTCTTAACGAGTCTTATTGATTCTTTCAATTATAAGGAAAATATAAGTAGTATTGCTGAAGCTTTTTCAAATTTACATTTATTTTTTGCAAAAGAGAGTGCAAAACCAGGGCATAAACAATTAGAACAAAATATTAATAATGCCATACCTACCCTGCAAGATTTCTCAAAAAAGAAATTCGATATTGTGGAAATTGAAAAAGCAATAAATGGCATAAAATATTATATAAAAAATAACATAGATAAAATCAATGAAAATGATTTTGTTAAACTAAATATTGAATCTATTTATTTGTATCTCATTGGTGATTCTGATTCAATATATAAGAAAATGGTAAACATTATTGATTTATTTGATTACCTAAGTGAATACTACCATTCTGAAGAAATTGAGAATTATGCTTCAAAATTAATTAATATTCGATCTGAATTAGCCGTTAATTTGATTGATTTTAATGGTCACTTTGTAGATGTAAAAAGACCTTTCGCTCAGTTTTGTTTAAATTTTTATACAAATCCAATTGATTCATGGAAGAAAGTAGTTCTAAATCATTCAGACATTAAAGGCTACAAGAATATTAATTTTAATATTCATAAACTTGAAAGTACAATTAAATTACTTTTCCCAATTCATAGGGAGGCTTTAGAAAAAGTATATTATAATATTCTATATAACGCATGTGAAAAAGCTAAAGATGAAAAATTAACATTAGAGTATGTAGTTGATAACACTAATGGAGTACAGTTTTTTTCAATTGAACAAAACAAACCCTACATAACTGATGAAAACCGCATAGATAGTAAAGGGATCGATATTATTGAGAACATTATAAGAAGTTTTAATGGTGACGTACTTATGCCTGTTCCAGATTGTGGAGATAATATGTATTATCACTTAATTTTCTTAATGATTAATAAAACAGAATAATAAGATGGAAACAATAGATGTTTTTATTAACTGTGATGATGAGTTTAGAACCAACTTTTCTAAAAACAGCATGACTTATAAAAGGTTTAATCCAGTTTATTTATTTAGTGATAATGAATTTAAATTGGCATATAAAACTTTTCTGCATAAAATTACATTTCGTTTATGGGTTCATTTAGAATATAGAGATGATGTTGAAAATTCCTTAGGATTAGCTGTAGCGCAAAGTATTAAGGATGAATACAATTTTATAAATCTTCAATTCATAACAAGAAAAACTATAATCACCGAATTACAAGGGTATAAGGTTTTTTATATGTATAACACACAAAGCTTTAATTGGTCTAATTACGATTTTTCTTTAATACCTCAAAATAAACCTAATAATGAATTTACTTCAAATGTAGTTCAAAGAAATGATTCGAAAAATGAATATATTTTTATAAGCCATAGTTCTGATGATGAAAAAATAGTTACCTCTTTTTTTGATAATCTATTAAGATTAGGTTTAGATATTTCACAGAAAAATCTATTTTATTCGAGTAATCCTTCAACTGGAATATCATTAGGGGAAGACATTCCAGATGCCCTTAAAGAAGCACTAAATAAAATGACAATATTTATTCAATATGTTTCCAAAAGCTATAAAAAAAGTGAAGTTTGCTTAAATGAAATGGGTGCTGCATGGGTACGGCTTCCTAAGAATAAAATTTTAACATTAAAAGCTCCAGATGTGAAGTTTAAAGAACTGGGATTTTTAAATATTCAACGCTTGGCATTAAGTATAAATAAAAAAGAGGATTTATTAAAGATTTCAGAGAATTATCAAAATATTTTTGATTTTAGTTCAACAGATTATGCATTAAAAGTTGACAAATTCTTGGATGACAACGGATTTTTATAACCCGGCACACACAGCCAAGCACATTTGCCATTCACACAAGCTATCCAACAACAAAAAATTGCAAAATAGCTAATCTGTTTGCCATCGCTTATTTGCCGACCCTAAAAACTAATTTTTTCGGAAACGGCAGTGCTTTGATTGAGTAGATTAATGAATGTAACGAATTGATAATGAATGTCGAGTAGGTAAAGGGGAGTCTCACCCCTAAACCTCTCACAGAACCGTACGTGAACCTCTCGATTCATACGGCTCTTCGTAATCAACCTAAGGCGTA